>Ga0256828_1001204_pt1 | contig 16423 bp, 18 predicted proteins | sample CV88metaG_FD_185993 | JGI IMG/M metagenome (GOLD analysis project Ga0256828, IMG submission 185993) | Hydrothermal vent microbial communities from East Pacific Rise, Pacific Ocean - CV88 | ecosystem: Environmental > Aquatic > Marine > Hydrothermal vents | place: Pacific Ocean: East Pacific Rise...
AGATGATAAAAAGTCTGGAAAAAGCGATGAAGATCAAAGAGGACTACACTATCTACCCCGGGCATGGTATGAGTACCACACTCAAAGCCGAACAGAGAGTCATCCCCTTCTGGATCGAACAGGTGAAGAGGACAATATAATCGTGAACTGCTTCACGATTAGTCCGATGAAACCGAAGCGGTGGAGCACAGCGACCCGCGCAGGCAGCACATTATAAACATGAACAGTTTCATGTTCAGTCCGACGGAACCGAAGGTGATGTATCGAACGCAGTGAGAGACCACCGAAGGCAAAGAACGATTTAATAGAACCGTAGGGTGGGCAATTGCCCACCATCACAATCAATTTTTCCACCCTCAACTATTATTGGTGGGTGAAGCTCACCCTACATAGAAATTGTACTTATCTCTTGAATTGATATAGATTAGGTATCGGGTAGAGAAGAACCCGGTCTGCAAGGAAGCAAACCTGTTAGTAGGAAAATTTATATCCGCGTCTGCGAACCGTATGTATCACCTGGAAACCGAGAATGCTTTTAAGGCGTTTACGTATCTGGTTGATGGCTACCTCAACGGTATTGTCACTCACATACTCCGGTTCTTCCCATAGCGCATTGATAATCTCGTCTTTGGAGAAAACCCGCTGTTTTCGCAATGCAAGGTAAGCCAGAATATCAAATGTTTTTCCATTCAAAGAGACGATCTTCTGATCAAATTCTATCTTTTTATTTGCAATGTCAATCACCAGTTTGTCAATATTCACCTGCGTACCGAAAAGGTGCCGCATATTTGCCAATACCCTCGCGGCTATCAGATCCGGGTGTTCGCAATGGTTATAGACCACATCATCCACACCCAAAGAGAAAAAGCCTGACTGCTGACGGTAATTATCTGTCAATATGATAATCTTTGTTTCACTCTTTTTCTTTTTGACTTCATTGACATAGCGTTCAAGTGAAAACTTTACACCTTCATCTACAATTATTACCAGCTCATAATGCCTGAAATCTGTAAAATTCGTTGCATCATACAGATCTTTGGCATTATCTACAATACAGATAAAATATTTGTCCAACTCTTTTTCAAGTTCTTTAACATACTCATCATTGAAACCAACCGTCAATATTCTCATTACTATCCAATCCACATACTAAAAAGTAAACAAAACCTTAAATTTTGCCCGCTTCTCTAATTTAATAGCGTATTTATAGCAAAATGTACCTTATTTAAAAATAAAACTGACTTTTAGCTTTTTTCGCTATTTTACTGCTTTGATATAAACTCTTTTGGGTGCGGGGTACCCCTCGACTGTTTTATTCGGGTCATCAGGGTCAAGAAAATCTTCGAGACTTTGGGTATCGATCCAGTCTGTTTTTCTCTGTTCGGTCAGGTCGGTCTTTTTAATGTCCAGAACTTCGACACTGTTAAAACCGGCCCTCAAACACCAGTTTTTCAGTGCATTGACCGTAGGTACGAAATAGATATTGGGGATTTTGGAGTAACGCTCTTTGGGCGTAAGGCAAACCTCCTCTTCTCCATCGATCATAAAGGTGTCGAGTATCAGTTCTCCCTCCTTGTTCAATCCTTTATAGAGAGATTTCAGCATCGCAACAGGATCAGACCTGTGGTAAAGTACCCCTAAACAGAAAAGTACATCGAACTTATGTTCATAAAATTCTACATGTTCCACACCAAGGAGTTCATATACAATACCCGATTTTACAAAATGGTCAATAAACTGAAACTGTGAATAGTAGATAGCCGAAGGATCGAAACCGACAAGCTTTTCAGGATTTTGCGTAAGCATACGAAAGAGATAATAGCCGTTGTTGCAGCCGATATCACCTACAATCTTTCCCTTTAGGTCAAAATGGGGTTCAAGCAGGTTGTATTTGATCTGGCTCTGCCACTCGGAATCTATGAATAACCCGTTTATTTTGAAAGGGCCTTTCCGCCATGGCTTCATAAGTAGCGCCGTCTGTTTTATCTGCTCCGCATCTTCATCGGAAAGGTTGTCGATATGAATAGAGACGCTATCCCCCAGTGTTACATCGATATCTGCATATTCAGGCAGTGCGCCTATCGCTTCCTGGTAAGGCCTGATATTCTTCCAGGTAAGCCATTTGAGGCGTTCTTCCCTTAACGTATTTAAATTCATCTATTTTTTGATATAGGCTTTTTTGATCACCTGGTCAAAAAGAGGCCTGTCACCCCTTGATGTTGTCACATTTTCTATTTTCCTGACAACGTTCTGCCCTTTCACCACTTCTCCAAATATGGTATAGCCTCCATTCAGGTGGGGGGTAGGTACAGTCGTAATGAAAAACTGGCTTCCGTTGGTATTGGGGCCGTGATTAGCCATGGCAAGCAGGAAAGGCCTGTCGAAAACCAGGTTCGGGGCATATTCGTTCTTGAACTCTTTATGCCAGATGGACTCTCCTCCCCGGCCTGTACCGGTAGGATCTCCGCCCTGTATCATGAAACCTTTGATCACTCGGTGAAAAATAAGTCCGTTATAATAACCGTTTTTCACATGTGTAACAAAATTTTCCACGGCCAAAGGTGCTGCCTTTGGAAACATTTTCAGTTCTATTTTCCCGACATTCGTCTCCAGTACGACAACCGGTGCCTTTGTCTCAGCCGCATGCAGTACTGCCATACCGCATCCAAGTGCCAGCATCATTTTCAAAAATCTTCTTCGCATCATCCCACCTCTCTAAATAACATCATTGGCACATTTGTCTATCTTGAGTTCTTTCAGTACCATTTCAAAAAAAGCACCGCTTTCACGCTGTGTCTCATCGGTAAACTCGATGTAGAATGCTTCATGCTTCGCCTTGTCTGTTTTGGCATTGTCAAAAACCAATGGTTTCAAACCTGTCTTCCTACTCGCTTTCTCGATCGCAGCATCGATCTCGGCCCGGAGGTCATCCCTGCCTCCTTCAAAAACGAGACTCATCCCCTCATAACACTCTTCCATTCTGACATTGGCTTCAATTTCACTACATTTCATTTCTGTCTAACCTTATTTTGCATATTCAACGGACCGGGTTTCCCTGATCACGTTCACTTTTATTTCTCCGGGATATTGTACCTTATTTTCTATCTCTTTTGCAATTTCTTTACTCAAAAGTACAGCTTCATTGTCACTTATACGCTGCGCATTGACAAAAACGCGTATTTCACGCCCCGCATTGATGGCATACGCCTGTTCTACATCTTCTTTGGACAACGCGATATCTTCTATCTCTTTCACCCTTTTTGTAAAACTCTCCAGAACTTCCCGCCTTGCTCCGGGCCGTGCAGCGGAAAGCTTGTCTGCGGCACATACGGCTGCACTCTCTACGGAATCAGGCTCTTCATGCCCATGGTGTGCATAAATGGCATTAATAACCGTAGGGTGCTCATTGTACCGTCGGCAGAGTTCCGCGCCTATCTCTACATGCGAACCTCCCAGGTCCTGGGTCAATGCTTTACCTATGTCATGCAGCAGCCCCGCACGCAATGCAAGTTTTTCATCTCCACCCATCTCGGCAGCCATGACACAGGCAAGTTTGGCTACTTCCAGTGTATGTGCCAGTGCATTCTGCCCGTAGCTGGCCCTGTACTTCAAACGTCCAATCAGCTTAACCAGCTCTTCATGCATAGGAAAGAGCCCAAGGTCTATCAGGATATTTTCACCCTCTTCATAAGTTCTCTGTTCAAACTCTTGCTGTACTTTTTCATGAACTTCTTCGATCCGTCCGGGATGGATACGCCCATCCTCTACCAGTATCTCTATAACCCGTGTAGCTATCGCCCTTCTGTAGAGGTTGAAACTGCTTATGAGAATAACCCCGGGAGTTTCATCGATAACAATATCGACACCCAGCAACATTTCCAACGCTTTGATATTGCGCCCCTCTTTTCCGATAATACGCCCTTTATGTTCATCGCTTGGCAGGGTTACAAGGTTGATAAGCCTTTCGCCTGCGAACTCACCGGCATAACGTGTGGTCGCCTGTGCCAAAATATAGTTGGCCTTTTTCTCGCCTTCCTCTTTTGCAAGCTGTTCATACTTACGTACAATACCGGCTATCTCTCCACGGCTCTGCTCTTCCACTTTTTCCAGGATATACGCTTTTGCCTCCTCTTTTGTAAGAGATGAGACACTCTGCATCTTTCTGATAGCTTTGGCTATCTCCTCCTGCTTTTGGGCTTCGAGTCTATCCAGCCCGGCTTCTTTATCCGCTATCTTATGTTGCAGAGCCTGAAGTTTTTCCTCCTCCTTCTCCAACTCTTTTTGCTGCAGTATCAAATTTCTGTTACGTTCTTCAATCTGCGCCATACGCTTCTGAAACTCTCCCTCCTGTTCCAACTCTTTGGCTTTGATCTTTACATGGGCTTCCTGAAGTAAAAGTTCAGCTTCATTGCTGATGGCTTTTGCCTTCGCTTTTGCTTCCAGCTCCAAATGTGAAAACTTTTTCTTTGCGCTCTGCTGTGCCCACACATAGCACATTCCCGCACCTATCACCGTCCCGGCTATCGCTGAAACACTTATTGCTCCTATCATCTTTTTTCCTTTTTACGAAGAAAAAGAAATCCAAATAGGTTTATGGCACGATGACCATGTCTGCTTTTACATCATACTTGTCAGTAACGACCTCTTTGCTATAACACAACTCACGTGCCACGAACACTGTTTTTTTTATATTTTTCATCTCTTTTTCAAAAAATCTATCATACATACCTTTCCCGAACCCTACACGTCTGTATGTACTGTCCAGCCCCACTATGGGTACAATAGCAATATCCAATTTTTTATTTCTGTATTGTCGGGAATCTTTCGGTTCTTTGATCCCAAAACGTTTTTTTTCCAGTGGGTATCTATATTTTACCACCCTAAAACTTTTACCTTCCATAAAAGGAACATAGAGTATTCTTTTTTCCTGTCTCAGCCTTTTGATAAGAGGATAGAGATTCACTTCCGTTTTCATGGGCAGATAGAGCATAATACGCCTGGCACCTGTCTCTTTTATAAGACGGTAAAGACGTTCCTGTACTCTTTTGTCTTTTTTATATACACCTCTTTGGCTCACATGTTTCAAACGCTTCAGGCAATGTGCCCTGAAATGCTTTTTACTGTACTCTCTCTGCATCATTTCCATTCTTTTTTAGTGCTATTTGGATATAATTTTCTCTACACTGAATTTTAACTGTCAAAGTTATGGACTGAAAAACCATAAGAAGCCATTGACTCCAGTATTATACCCAAAGGAACCCTGTGAAAAAAAACGGATTTTATCTTATCGCGGCACTCTGTATTGCTGTCATACCGCTCTTTTTTACGGGATGTGAAGATAAAAAGAAAGATGATAGCTCCATAGCCACTGAAAATACAACCGAAATCCTGGAGGAAAAAAAAGAGCTGAGAGAGGCAGAAAAAGAGAAAAACAGGACAATGGTATCTTCATCGGAAATATCCGATGTTACAATCAAATTGGGCAACGCCAATCAACAGGCAGATATGCTGACTTTTAAAAACAACGACACCATTTCACTCAAAAGTCTGCCTCAGAATGTCGTAGTCCTGAACTTTTTTACAACATGGTGCCCACCATGCAGGGCAGAGATTCCATACCTGTCAGACCTCCAGAAAAAGTATAAACACAAAATCATAGTTGCAGGTATTTTGGCTGATGGGCCGCAAAATGAAGCAGTGCTTAAAACATTTGAACAGCAGCATCACATAGATTACTTCATTTCAAACAGCAAGGCAAATAAACTGTTTGTATCAAAGGTCATCAACGCCCTTCATCTTCCTGAAAACTTCAATATTCCACTGACGGTCATCTACAAAAACGGTCATTACTTTACCTTTTATGAAGGTGCCGTCCCCATAGAAATGGTAGACCATGACGTAGCAGAAGCATTAAAACAATAACGCAAAGGAGAAGAGAGCATGTTCAATTTATTTAAAAAAGTTTTAGGCAAAACCAACGATGCCATTAAAGAAGTCGCCCCAACCAGAAAAAAAGAGATCACCAAAGAGGAGTTTGAAGATATTCTGCTCGAAGCGGATGTCAACTACGAACTGGCGGAAAGGCTTCTTGAAGAGTTGCCAAATACCATCAGCCGTATACAGGCATTTAACTCACTCATCTCTGTTTTCCAATATAAAGCAGACTGGAAAGAGAGCGATGCCAAACCTTTTGTCGAAATGATCATCGGTGTGAACGGTGCAGGTAAAACAACCACCATTTCAAAATTGGCATATCGTTATCAGCAGGAAGGGAAAAAAGTTATTTTGGGGGCAGGAGACACTTTCCGTGCAGCAGCCATCGAGCAGTTAAGCAGATGGGCAGCGAAACTCGAAATTCCCATCATCGCTACAAAACAGGGGCATGATCCTTCCGCTGTAGTATACGACACCATAGAGTCTGCCAAAGCCAAAGGGATCGACAATGTCATCATAGACACCGCAGGAAGACTGCATACTCAGACAAACCTCAGTGAAGAGCTTAAAAAAATGATACGTGTCGCAGGCAAATCCCTTGAGGGTGCACCACACCGGAAAATGCTCATACTTGACGGTACACAGGGGAGTTCTTCTATCAATCAGGCAAAAGCGTTCAATGATATGATCGGTATAGACGGTATTATCATTACCAAACTGGACGGCACGGCAAAGGGCGGTTCGGTCCTCAGTATCGCCGATGAACTGAAGATGCCTATTTTTTACATAGGCACAGGAGAACAACCTGCCGATCTTATCCGCTTCAAGGCCAACGATTATGTCAATACCATCCTCGATGAGATTTTCCTCTAGGTACCTCCGGCAGAAAGGCGGTCCCCTTCTGCCCTCTTTCTTCTATGATAAAATATGACAATATGACATATTTTTTACTTTCAGCTTTAAAATCGACTATACTGCTAAAAAATAACAACAGAGAATATGATGGCAAAGAAAAAGACCTTATTTGAATGTCAGGCATGTGGTTTCCAGTCTCCCCGCTGGATGGGCAAATGTACTTCATGCAACCAGTGGGATACGATGGTCGAGCTTACAACGGAGCAGATCAAATTCCTCAATGAGACTTCCAAAAGCAGCAATGGTGGCAGTACTCCTTCCAAAGCCAAACCGATTACAAGGATCGAGGAGGACAATATCACCCGTTTCCCCTCCGGCAGTAAAGAGCTGGATCTTGTGCTTGGCGGGGGAATCGTTCCCGGTTCTTTGACACTCATAGGGGGCAGCCCAGGCATAGGAAAATCAACGCTCCTGCTTAAGATAGCAGGCAACATTGCCCAACGTGGGGAAAAAGTCCTGTATGTCTCGGGAGAAGAGTCGGCAGGCCAAATCAAACTGAGAGCCAACAGGCTGGACTCCAACCATGAAAATCTCTATCTTTTGCCGGAAATAAGCCTCTCATCGGTACTTGCAGAGATAGCTAACGAATCATACCGCTTCATTGTAATTGATTCTATACAGACACTCTACTCTGACGATACTCCTTCCGCTCCCGGATCCGTGACACAGGTACGTACCATTACCTTTGAATTGATGCGCATTGCAAAGAGCTTGCATATTCCTGTTTTTATCATAGGGCATATTACCAAAGACGGCTCTATCGCCGGTCCACGGGTACTGGAGCATATGGTCGATACCGTACTCTATTTTGAAGGAGACAGCAACTCTGAACTCAGGCTGCTTCGTGGGTTTAAAAACCGTTTCGGTTCCACGAATGAAGTCGGTATTTTCGAAATGAATAAAAATGGGCTCAATGATGCCAAAAGCATGGCGGGAAGATTTTTCAACAAGGAGAAACTGCAGTCCGGTTCTGCACTGACAGTCATTATGGAGGGGAGCCGACCCATTATTATTGAAGTGCAGGCACTCGTCACAGAGGCGTACGGCCATCCAAAACGCAGTTCGACAGGTTTCGACAACAACAGGCTTGGTATGCTGCTGGCTCTTTTGGAGAAAAAACTCGATCTGCCACTGGGGACATATGATGTTTTTATCAATATCTCCGGAGGCATCAAGATCAACGAACCCTCCGCAGACCTTGCCATCATTGCAGCGATACTGAGCAGTTACCGGGACCGGGAACTCAGTGCCCAGACACTTTTTTTGGGAGAGGTCAGCCTTACGGGTGAAATACGTGAAATATCCGGATTGGCACAGCGTCTCAAAGAGATGGAGACACAAGGTTTTAAAAAAGCGGTAATCCCCAACAAACCTCTGGAAGAAAGCTCTATTAAATGTTTCATCGCCGATGAAGTTTCAAAAGTTGTCGAATGGATGTAAAATCTACCCAAATATTCTATTTCTCACAGAGAATTTCATAAGATATTAAGATTTACTTATACTATCATAACAATTATGATAAAATATTATACAAAAATCGTATGAGGAGAAATCGGTTGAAAAATGAGAAACAGAAGTATACTGTCTACAGGCAATACTTTCTCCCGGAAGGAAGATTCCTCGATGAATAAACCAACCCTTCTTTATGCAGAAGACGACCAATATACCAGAGAGAATTTTCTATTAATTCTCCATGAATATTTCAATACGATTTATGTGGCGCAAGACGGCAAAGAGGCCCTCTCACTCTACCTTGAAAAAAAGCCGGATATCCTCCTGCTCGATATCAGTATGCCTGTTCTCAACGGCCTTGACCTGGTAAAGGCTATCCGGAAGGAAGACCAAAGCACACCTATTATCATTTTAAGCGCACACTCCGATACCCGGAACCTGTTATGTGCAGTCGGGCTTAAACTCGAAGCGTATCTCTTGAAACCTATCGATATTCCCCTTTTCGACAAAACAATCAGAAAGATCATCAAACAGGTGGAGATGAAAGATATTATCTACCTGAGAAAAGACCTGCTGTGGGACAGTAACAATTTTAGCCTTATTTATAAAGGAGAGCAGATCAAAATCACCAAAAAAGAGAGGCTGCTTATGGAATTGCTTAGCGAAAACCTGGGCCAGTATGTATCACACGATGAGTTGATCCTCCATATCTGGTGCGATGAAATACCTGACCACTCACATGACAACAAACTTATCCAGCTTATCTACCGTTTCAACAAAAAGATTATGAATCACCTCTCTACCTCCTGCCATCTTGTTGAAAACAGTTACACAATGGGGTACAGACTTACCTGCCAATAGGCCATAAATATAACTCTTTTCTACCGCTTTTTGAAAAATATGATATTTTACAGATAATTACAAACTATAATACCGTTGTATTGATCTAAAAACGTTATATTCAAAGGGGAAATACCATGTCTATGATCCATCCTCGTCCAACAGGCAGAGAACTGAAACTTCATCCCAAAGACATGCTTGTCAGTAAAACCGATGTGAGAGGTATCATCAGTTACGGAAACAGCAAATTTGTAGAAATCTCAGGGTACAGGGAGAGTGAACTCATTGGTTCACCACACAATCTTCTCAGGCACCCAGATATGCCAAAAGCTGTGTTCTACCTGATGTGGGAAAGCATCAAAAACGGCAAAAACATTATGGCTGTCGTAAAAAACCTTGCGAAGAACGGTGACCACTACTGGGTTACGACAGATTTCGATATTCAGAGAAGCAGAGAAGGCAATATAAGAAATTTTATCGCTTTCAGGCAGACTGCACCAAAAAATGTCGTAAAAGTCATAGAACCGCTTTACAAAACAATGCTGGAGATAGAAGAGAAGCATGGCATGGAAGAGTCCATTAAGTACCTGGAAGGCTTTCTCGAAGAGAAAAACATGAGTTATAACCAGTTCATAGGTGATCTTGCCAAACCAAAAGGTATTTCAGCCATACTCTTTTCCAAAATGAAAAGTTTTTTTAGCTAAATTTACCATTAATTATATTATAGAGGAGAAAAGGGAATGAGTTTACAATATTTGGGGAAAATCAATATTCTGGTTGTTGAAGATGATATCTTCAACCTGCAACTGATCCGCTCACTGCTGGCAAAGGTGTCCGATGCAAATATCATCTCTACAGATGACGGACTTAAAGCGCTCAATACATTGGAGCTTGGAAAAGAAGAAATCGATATGGTTCTTCTTGACCTGCACCTGCCTCAAATGTCAGGAAAAGAGATTTTACAGTACATCAGAAAGAACAGAAAATTCGACGACCTTCCTGTTCTGATCATTTCTGTAGACGGAATGGATGAAGTAGAACTAAGACATATAGGGGCTAACGACTTCATACTGAAACCGTTCGATATCGATGATTTTGTCAAAAAGATCTCATCTCACAGCCGATATAAAAAAGCGAAATAATCTGCTATGACCTCCCCGGAAAAACAGAATCTCTTTATGGCATCTATCAGCCATGAGCTCAGGACCCCGTTAACCTCCATTTTGGGTTACGGGGAACTGCTTGAAGAGACAAGCCTGGACAGCAAACAGCAGGAGTATCTCGACAGAATGCTTCACAGTTCCAAATACCTTCTTTCCCTCGTAGGGGATTTTCTCGATATCGTCAAACTGGAAAAAAACGATATCAAACTGGAGCAGAAAGAGGTACGGCTTCATACCATCCTGTCAGAATGTGCAGATGTCATTAAAACCAATCTCCAGCCAAATGTATTTCTGGATACCAAAATACCTTTTCTGAATTATACGATTCTCGCAGATGAACGCCGTATCAAGCAGGTCATACTCAACATTCTCTCCAACGCCGCAAAGTTTACCACTCAGGGAAGTATTAAATTCCATGTGACTGACGTTAAAGAGATGGGGGAAAAGGTTAAAATAGAAATACGCATAGAAGATACGGGAACAGGTATGTCCCCGGAAGTCCAGAAAGCCCTTTTTGATCCATTTATTACTTCAGACAGTACTCAGGGATTCGGGCTTGGCCTGTACATTTCGAAAGAGATCATCAAACTGATGGACGGAGAGATAGTATCGACATCGAAAGAGGGGGAAGGTAGTACTTTTACCATCTCCTTTGTCGTACAGAAAGCACAGGAAAAAGCTTCAAAACAGATTCTCTCCGGAAAAAAGATCATTTTTGTTTCACAAACAAACTATGTAAACAAAGAGGAACTGGAAATACTTCTCAGTAAATTCAACGCCTCTCTTACCTGTTACGGATCAGATAACAATACACTGAAAAAGCTGATTGACCATGCGGGGGAGTATGATATTGTCATTTTCAATATGCATACACTCCCCTCTTCTGTTTCAGATATTATTTCTACGTTAAAAGTAGTTAACCCACACATAAAATGCATAGGGCTTGTAGGGAAAAATACCAATTTGCCAAAATCAAATTTTGATAAACTGATCTATCATTCCCTTGAACCCAAAACGATTCTTTTCGAACTGGAAGAGTTTACAGCAAACGAACATATTATCAATACGGGATTTATGGATTTTTCATACCTTCGCGTACTTGTCGTAGAAGATGTAGAAATGAGTTACGAATATATTCAACAGATGCTCTCGGTCTCATTCTCCATCAGTTGCGACCTGGCAACCAACGGCAAGGAAGCCGTTGAAAAGGTAAAGAACAATACATATGATGTTGTTTTCATGGATATACGCATGCCTCTCATGAATGGCTATGATGCAACCAAGGCCATACGTGAGTTCAATCCAGATATCCCTATTATATGTATGAGTGCGGATGTCTATGCCAAAGATGTGGAAGCAGCCAAAGAAGCCGGTATGAACAGGTTCATCAGCAAACCTATTGACAAAAATGAGATCAAACAGGTTTTTTTGGATCTGAGCGGATCAAAAATACGAAACAATATTTCAAGAATGCCGTTTAATACAGAAGGACAAAATGAGAAGTTCCTGCTTACTGACTGTAACCCGGTTGAACTGAAAGAGAAAGCCTACCAGCATCTTGAAGAGCTTTTCGATGATAATACGGTTATATCAGGTCTGTTAGGGAAAGCCGTAGAGAGCATAGAAAAATATCTGACCAACATCAAACTCAATAAAATTGAAGAAAACACAGCTGCCCTGGTTGAAGATATGCACGCCATGAAAGGTGTCCTGGCAAACTTGGGTCTTAAAAAGCCTTCGACAATTGCCGGAGAAATCCAAAAACGTTTTCAGTCCGGGGATATCAACAATGCTTACAAGATCAAAAATGAGTTCATCCAGAATATCACCCATTTTGTCAATGAATTGAAAAAAGATATAGGGTAACACTATTTCTATACCTCATTTATGATACACTTTCTGTATGAAAGTTGGAACAGATATTATACATATACAGAGAATCGAATCATTATTGAAAAAATTTGGTGAGAAATTCAAATCTAAATTCCTGAACGAGAGTGAGATCAAACTTGTACGTAGGGTAGAATCCATTGCCGGCTTCTGGGCAGCTAAAGAAGCTATTGCCAAAGCACTTGGCTGTGGTATAGGCGCTGAACTCTCTTTTCATGATATCATCCTCTCAAAAGACAGTAAAGGCGCCCCTTTTTTCCTCCTCAGTGACAAAGCACAAAAGATCCACCAGATTCAACACAGCTCCTTGTCTATCAGTCATGACGGTGGATTTGCCATTGCCGTAGTGATTATTCAATAACCTTCTTTTTAAAAGAATGATTTCATCCGGAAAATCCCTATTTTTTACAAAGATTATATTACAATATAGCATTCAATTCATACTAAAGGAAATCTCATGAAACTCTGGATCATGCTTACTGCCACAGCACTTTTCATTGCCGGATGTGCGACACAAACCAAACAACCGGCTCCACAGATAGAACAGAATCTCACAAAAGCAGCTCCCGAAGCTGTCCCACAGGCACCAAGAAAGCATATTAAACTCAAAGAAGTTCAAGACAACAACTACTCTTCCTCCTATATGTACCCGGAAACAAATGTCCCGAAGAAAAAAACCATGAAAGTAGCAAGTGCCGATACAACGATCCATGGGTTAATGACAAAAGAGGAGTGCATCAATATGATCGGTAGAGATAAATTTGACAAATATACACAAATGTTCGGAGATGAGGCATCTTCCATTAAACGATGCGCTATGATCAAAGCAATGCAGTAGAAGACTGTTATTTTCTAAAATGTACCATTTTGAACCTGTCACCCATGATCGTAGGTGCAATGAGTGTTTTGATCTTGTCTGCTTCCCTGGCATAATTTGCCCGGCTAGCATGTTTTGAGTACTGTTCCAGTATATCTATCAGTCCAAAACGGATCAATGCTCTCGCCTGAGTTTCGTAATCAACCGTTTCAAATCCCTCTTTTTCAAACGCTTCTATAACATGTGCAAAATTTACATCATAGGTAATATCGTCTTTCTTATAGGAATCTGATAGTTTCAGCTTTTCGTCAAACAGGGGGAAGGTCTCATGCTTTCTGTAAACACGGATAGAAAAATCGTTGCGCACATACTTCTCTCCATAGTCGAAAGAGATAAAGTCGCACTTTTGGATCCCTTTTGCCATATGTGCGGCAAACGCTTCATACCCTACAGCCACTTCTCCCTGTTTGAGGTAATGTTTTTTTGCCCATTCCAACATCTCTTCCGAAGCATCTTCCCACACTATTTGATGATTCTTGAGTATTGCTATCTTTTCATCTTTAAGCAGTTCACAGGGAAAGGCATCGAATATCTCATTGGCCACAACAAAAGCATAGTCTGCTTCCACTTCCGAAATATCATCAAAGTGTGTAATTTCAATATCGTTTCCAAACCTTTTTTCAACATATGCCAACTGTTCTTTCTGTACTTCAGGCTGACGTTCGACAATACCAAATTTCAATGTCTGCACCAGTGTCGGATCACAGGTATAGAGCCACTGTATCATATCGCACAACAGGTATCCCTGATGGGCACCCACCTCGATAAGCCAGCCATTTCTGTCTGCGCTACCCTTTTTGAGCATCGTGAAAAAATGGTTGGCGATCGCCGCTCCGAAAAAAGCACTGGTACTGACTGCCGTATAAAAATCCCCTGCTTTGCCAATATCTTTAAAATTCCGGTAATATCCATCCTCACCGTAAAGCCATTCGTTCATATAGTCACTAAAGTACATTTGCTACCCTTATATAGAGTTTGAGCAGTTGCAACTGCCTCTCTATGCTGTAAATATGCTGGTCAAGTTTCCTGATCTGCCGGGAATTGTACATGACCTCTACATCTGAAGAGGTTTTTTCCCCTGCCTTTGCCAGGTCTCTGGTCAAACGGTAGAGATTGGCATAAATCTCTTCATCCTTTTTGGCAAGTATGATCTTCCTTGCAAGAATATCCAGAGAGTTGCGTACCCAGTCATACTCCTCTTTAACCGTCTCTTTTTTGTCTATTACCTGTGTTGCTGCTCTGAGTTTGGCAACTTTGCTGGATTCGATATCTGTAAAACTGTTCACATCCAGAGGCAGAGAAACACTGAAACCATAGTTGTAGTAATGCTCTTTGATCCCGCTTCCTGCCCAAAGAGGGTTGAGATCCCCATCTGTATACTGTCCCTGGAGTGAAACAGCGGGAAGATATTTGGCAATTGTCATATTTTCCTGATATTCCGACTCCTCAGCCAGATAGATATCTCTTTTCAGCTCCAAATGTTCCGAAGTGTAATTCTCTTTGCTTATCAGCTTTAGTTTAGGCAGTTTAAGGGTTTCCGGATTTTTATCGCTTAAAAGGGAAAAACGCTGTTTTAATTCGAGAATTCCAAGTTTCAACTCAAGCAGATTGGCCTCATCCTGGCTCTTTTTCAGTATCGCCTGATCAAGAAAGCTGCTGTCAAGCAATCCGGCATTGTAACTGTCACGCTTTTGGCGTATGTCGATTTTGTCGTTTTTTATCTGATATGCCATCTTTTTCTGCTGGAGTTTGTTCTTCTTCAACTGAAAAAGTATAGAGACGGCATCCCCGATCATCTGCCGCCGTTTGAGTACAATATCTGTTTTATTGGCATATCGAAATGCATTGGCATATTTGATCGCATAATAGATCCCTCCCGAACGGAAAATAGGTTGGTCTATGGAGACTGAATAATTCCCTGTCTTAATCGTCTGCCCCGGAAACTGTGTAGAGTGGTTTTGGTTATATCTCAACATAACCGGATTGATCCAACTCTTGGAGAGTTTGTCACTCTCCAGTTCATTCCGTTCCAGATCATACTCAAACATCAGAGATTTGTTTTGGGAGAGGATATCACTCAGTTCATCTGCCATAAGCGGCAGTATATATAAACTACAAAGAAGAAAGAGCCGTTTCAAAACGCTTGAACCCTTCATCTATCTCTGTTTTGCTAATGGTGAGACTCGGCAGGAAACGTACTGTGTTACGTCCTGCTTTTAAAACGACAAGCCCCTCTCTCAGGGCATTTTTAAGTATATTTCCCTGTATTTCGGCACTCTTTGCACGTAAACCTCTCATAAGGCCAAGCCCTACCTCTTTTTCAAAAAAGTTTTCATATTTCGCAGCTACAAATTGAAGTTTCTGTTCAAAGTAAAGCAGTGTCTCATGCAGCTGCCCATTGTCATACAGTTCCGAAAGTATGTCAAGCACTGCAAGCCCTGCTGCGGTAGAGAGATAGTTTCCGCCAAAAGTACTGCCATGATCTCCAGCTTTTAACACATCTTTGTGTCGGGTCATGACCGCGCCTATGGGAACACCACCGCCAAGCCCTTTGGCAAGAGTAATGATGTCAGGTTCTATCTCATACAGATTGGAAGCGAGGAATTCACCTGTACGGTAAATACCGGTCTGTACCTCATCGATAATAAGCAGTACATCCTTCTTTTTCAGATAGGCTGCAAGATTCTGCACCTCTTCTTTTCCAAACGGCTGCACACCCCCCTCACCCTGAACCAGTTCCAGCAGTACCGCTACAGTTTCATCATCTATGGCATCGTACACATCGGCAATGCTGGGTACATATCCAAAACCGTCAGGGTACGGTGAAAAATGAGGCGTATGAAAACTCTCCTGCCCGGTTGCCTTGACGGTGGTAATGGTACGGCCATGAAATGAATGTTCCAGGGTAATGACCTTGTAACGTTTTTTTTCAAACTGCGTTTCACCATATTTTCTGGCTATCTTGATAGCCCCCTCATTCGCCTCTGCGCCGGAGTTGGCAAAAAAGACACCCATATCATACCCACTCAGCTTTACCATCCGTTCCGCCAGCTTTGCCTGCGGTTCGATTACCTGAAGGTTGGAGATGTGAATGATCTTTTTCGCCTGTTCACAGATGGCACTGGTCAGCTTCTCATTTCCATGTCCTACCGAGTTCACCGCTATACCGGAAGCAAAGTCAATGTAATCACGCCCATTCTCATCATAAAGTGTTGAGCCGACTCCCTTCACAAAATTGGTATAGTCCCGCGCATAGGTCTGAAGTACATATTGCTTGTCTTGTTGTTCTAGTGTCATAGTATATCCGTTCTGTAAAATGATAATTGATTGCTGATATTATAGCGTAGAGTTG
>Ga0256828_1001205_pt1 | contig 16403 bp, 9 predicted proteins | sample CV88metaG_FD_185993 | JGI IMG/M metagenome (GOLD analysis project Ga0256828, IMG submission 185993) | Hydrothermal vent microbial communities from East Pacific Rise, Pacific Ocean - CV88 | ecosystem: Environmental > Aquatic > Marine > Hydrothermal vents | place: Pacific Ocean: East Pacific Rise...
TATAGATGATACACCTGAAATTCAACAAGATGATAAACTCGAAATCAACCTTGATATAGATGATACACCTGAAGTTCAACAAGATGATAAACTCGAAATTAACCTTGATATAGATGATACACCTGAAGTTCAACAAGATGATAAACTCGAAATTAACCTTGATATAGATGATACACCTGAAGTTCAACAAGATGATAAACTCGAAATTAACCTTGATATGGATGAAGAAGAAGTTGCTCAAATTCTTGATGATAAACTTAGTATTGATTTAGATATACCTAAAGAGATTCCAAATCTTTCCCAAGAAACAGTAACACAGGCACATGATGTAAGTTACTCTAAAAAAGCAGTCGCTAATGAGATAGGTATAGACTTAATAAGTTTTAATGAATTATTTCAAGAGTACCAAGAAGAAAGCCATAATATTTTCATAAATATGGAAACAGCTTTAGAAAATGGTGACATAACTATATATGATACAGAGCTTGAAAAATTTAGAAATATGACAGAAAATATGCGTATTCACGAATGTGATGAAATTGTGGAACATTTAACTATGACACATGATAAGGATGAAGTTGCACGCTCTATTCAAATGCTTCGCGACATCATACAACAGATACTAAATCAAGGGGACTAACTATGCAAATAGGACTTAAAAGCAGATTGAGACTTATCTCTCTTTTACCAATTGTTATTCTTATTTCAATAACAAGTTACTTTGTGTATGAATCATATCAAAACTATGTTTCTGCACAGCGTATTCAAGACAAACTTTCTAGTAATAGAAAGCTTAATGAACTTATTACCAATATATCTCGTGAACGAGGTATGACCGTGATGTATTTAGGAAATTCTTCTGCAAATACATTAAAATCATTAGTAAAGCAAAGAACTATTGTTGATGAAAAGATTAAAGAGTATTTTGCACAATTAGCACAAAAAAATGTTGCTAAAGAAGGTGATACAAAAAGTACTTTACAAAAAATATCTCTAACAAATTCACGACTAAAAAAAGCCTTAGATGAAATTAAAGCTATACGAGCTAAAGTTGATAATCATCAACTAAACTTTGAAGAAATTTATAAGAGTGTTTATGACAATGCCCTCCAAGCAGCTATTGTTGAGCTAGAAAAAATCACTTCAAACCAAATTGACCCTCTCATTAATATTTATGCAAGAGAGTATATATCGTTTGTTCGTGCAAACCAGTTTACTGCCCAAGAAAGAGATTTTATCTCATTTACCATTGCTCGTTCTGCAAAACTTGAAGAAGAAGAGATTAATAAATGGATTTCACTCATTGCAAAAGCAGATGCTATCGACTACGATACACTAAAAGATAAAAAACTTGTTAAAAGCTTTGATGAAATTTTTAAAAATGAAGATGCTATAGAACTTTTTGATGATATAAATAGTGCAAGAGCAAGTATATTAGTTTCAGTAAATAGCGGTAAATATGATGTAAGTGTAGGTATTTGGTTTGCTATGCTTTCTGAAAAAACAAACCTCATTTCTGATGCGGAAAATATCAGTTTAAATGCCATGGATGTACGATCAGTTACAGTAAAAAGTAATGCTATCAAAATCCTTTCTATCTCATTAGCTATTTGGCTTACATCTATCATTCTAGCGATTTTAGGATATTTTCTCTCTAATGAAATTACAAGAAATATTAAAAACCTTGAAGAGGTTCTTAAAAGAGTTGCTGCAGATACCGCAGAAGGTGATAATGTAGATATTAACCTTCATACAACGCAAGGAACTGCCGATGCCTATAGTTTACTTGAAACAATTATTGAACAGACACGAAGAGATAAAGAGATTGCACAAGAAGCAAGTGAAGCAAAATCTATGTTCTTGGCAAATATGTCACATGAAATCCGTACACCATTAAATGGTATCGTTGGATTTACTGAACTTTTAAAAGATACTGGACTACAAGAAGAACAATCAGAATTTGTTGAAATCATTGAAAAATCATCAGAAAATCTTCTTGAAATTATCAATAATATTCTTGATCTTTCTAAAATTGAAAGTAATAAACTAGAAATTGAAGATATTCTCTTTAACCCTATCAATGAATTTGAAAGTGCTGCTGAAATTTATGCAGTTCGTGCAAGTGAAAAACATATTGACCTTGGATGTTTCATTGATCCAGAGCTTGAACAACCTATCAAAGGGGATCCTACTAAAATTAAAGAAGTTATTATTAATCTTCTTTCTAATGCTGTTAAATTTACAAGTAGTGGTGGAGCTATTAATGTTGATATCCGTAAACTTGATTCTCAACAAGAAGGTATTACAAGAGTTCGTTTTGAAGTTAAAGATAGTGGTATTGGTGTAACAAGTGAACAAAAAGCAAAAATCTTTGAAGCTTTCTCACAAGCAGACACATCTATTACTCGTAAATATGGTGGTACTGGTCTAGGACTCACTATTTCATCTCGATTTATTGAACTTATGGGTGGTCAACTTGACTTAAATAGTGAACCAGGAGAAGGTACAACATTCTTCTTTACATTAGATTTTGAAGAAACAGAAACACGAAAAGAAAGTTCAAAAGGTGTTTACTCCAACATCACAGCACTTGTTCTAGAATCTGATGGTAAAACAAAAAAACAAGATGTCTATCTTCGTGAATATTTAGATTTCTATGGTGTAAGCTATACAACATTTAAAAGTCTTAAAGAATTAGAAACATTAAAACAAAATGTGAATTATGATCTTTCATTTATAGATTATGAATATGTAAATGAAGAAGAACTTAATGCTTATTCTGATTTAGAGCAAGAACTTGTACTCCTTACAAAATCATACTTTATGAAACGCATTGAGGGTATGAATCTGAATGTTTTCAAAACAATTTATGAGCCATTAAATAACACAAAAATTAAACAAACACTTGAAAACTATAGTTCTGAAAGCTTTGATCATAAAAAAGCAAAAAAAACAACGCGTAAAATCTTTAATGCAGAATCTTCAAAATTTAAAGCAAATGTTTTAGTTGCTGAAGATAATATCATTAATCAAAAACTTATTAAAAAGACTTTAGAAGATATAGGGCTTACTATAGATATAGCTTCCAATGGTCTTGAAGCATTCCAAAAAAGAAAAGATGGTAATTTTGACCTTATTTTTATGGATATTCAAATGCCTTTCTTAGATGGTATGGAAGCAACTAAAGAGATTCTTGAGTATGAATCAGTATATAACCAACCACATGTACCTATACTTGCACTTACAGCAAATGCACTAAAAGGCGATAGAGAAAGATTCTTAAGTGCTGGACTCGATGAATATACTACTAAACCTCTTGTACGAAGTGAAATTATTTCACTCCTTAATCTTTTCTTAGCAGATTACATCGTGGATGTAAATGAAGAAGAGGAAGAAAAGGAAGAGAAACAAGAGGAAGAGGCTACAACACTACAACACGAGGAAAAACCATCACTCGATGATACATTTGCACTAGATGATTTTTCACTTGATAGCTTAGATGATAATCTTAATGTTGAGGAAGAAGCTAAACTACCTCACTATGATTTTGACATTTTAGTAGCTAAAAAAAGTTCTTTTGAATTAAAACTTTTTGCAAAAATTTTAGATCAATTTCAATATAAATACGAACTTGTGCAAAGTGTAAAAGAATTAGAAGATAAAACTCGTGAAAATAACTATCGTATTGTTTTATTTGATAAAGAACTTGATAATTTACACTTAAATACATTATCTACAACACTTCGTGATAATGCAAAAAATAAAGGGATACAAACAGCACTTGTACTTATAACAAATACAAATACTGAAGACAATCCAGAAGATACAAAATTTGTAGATGAACATATTAAAAATGTTATGAACAAAGATTTGCTTAGACTTATACTAGAAAAATTTATTTAAGGAATAGAAAAAATGACAAGAACTGACTTAATAGTACTAGCAGTTGATGATGATATGATTAATCTTAAACTACTAAAGTCTATGCTTTTAAAAAGTGGACATGTAAAAGAGGTTATAGAAGCAAGAAATGGTTCAGATGCCATAGGTGAACTTAAAGCTCGTGATGATATTGATTTGATTTTACTTGATATTATTATGCCTATTATGGGTGGTATAGAGATGCTTAAAGTAGTACGAGCTGATGAAAACTTACGACAACTACCTATCATTGTTTTAACAACTGATGAAACAAAAAAAGCAGAAGCACTCGAATGTGGTGCAAATGGTTTCTTAATGAAACCAATTAGAAACAACGACTTAATGCAAAAAATGCAAACAGTCATAGTATAATTTTCATGAAGAAGGAGTTTAAAAAACTCCTTCTTAAAAAAGAACAACTTTTAAAACTTCTTCAATTCTTTTTACTCCAATAATTTCTAAAGATTCCTTCACTTCTTGAGGTATATCTTCTAAATCTCTTTCATAATTTTTCTGAGGAATAAGTACTTTTATCATTCCCGCTTTATGTGCTGCTATAAGTTTTTCTTTAAGTCCTCCAATAGGAAGAACATCTCCAGTTAAAGAAACTTCACCTGTCATCGCTATCTCTGAATGAATTTTTTGTGAACTTAAAATAGATGCTATAACACTCACCATCGCTATACCAGCACTTGGACCATCTTTTGGTGTTGCACCATCTGGAACATGTATGTGAAGGTCATAACGCTTATATACTTCACTAGAATCTACTTTAACATCTTCCTCTTTTTCTTTATAAGTAAGAGGAATATTATCACGAGTAATAATTAGCTTTCTAGTATCTATTAAAGTTTTAACTACACTTAGAGCAATTCTAGCTGATTCTTTCATTACATCACCTAAACTACCTGTTAATTGAAAACTTCCCTTCCCTTTGATACGAATAGATTCTATTTTCAAGACATCACCACCTACAGCTGTCCATGCAAGTCCATTTACAACACCAATAACAGGTACTTTATCTGTTTTTTCTATTTCAAAAACACTCTTATCAAAAAATGTTTTTAAATTTTTCATGGTAACACTAACTTTATTGATACCATCTTTTAAAATTTCTAGGGCAACTTTACGAATCATCTCTGCAATACGGCGTCTTAAATTACGCACACCTGCTTCTCTTGTATAAGAATGAATTAATTCTTTCAAAGCTGTTTTAGAAATACTAAATTCAGATTTTTTCAAACCATGCTTTTTTAACTCTTGTGGTATAAGGTAGCGTTTTGCTATTTCAAACTTCTCTTGAGGGGTATAAGAACTTAGTGTTATAAACTCCATTCTATCACGAAGAGGTGCTGGAATACGCCCTACATCATTTGCTGTTGCTATAAAAATCACATTTGATAAATCAAGTTCAAAATTTAGATAATAATCTCTAAATTCACTATTTTGTTCAGGATCTAAAATCTCTAACATCGCAGCAGTAGGATCACCCCTTTGGGAACGAGATATTTTATCTATCTCATCAAGAACAATAACAGGATTCATCTTCTTTGCATCAATAAGCCCTTGCGTTAAACGCCCTGGCATTGCTCCAACATAAGTACGACGATGCCCACGAAGTTCATTAACATCCTCTAGTCCACCAAGTGCAATTCTCACAAGAGGACGCTTAAGTGCTGTTGCTATAGAGTTTGCCAAAGATGTTTTACCAACCCCTGGAGGTCCACTAAAACAGATGATAGCACCTGAAGTTTTCTTTTGCGCAATACCACGAAGTTCTAAAAGCTCTTTCACTGCAAAATACTCCACAATACGAGACTTAGGTTTTTCCAATGAGAAATGATCTTTATTAAGTTGACTCTCTACATCTTCAATCTTTAATGGTTTTTTTGCCATTTCACCAAAAGGAATTTCTAAAACCCAATCAAGATAAGTCTGTGTCATAGAAGCATCAGAAGAATCAGGATGCATTCTAGCAAAACGCTCTAACTGCTTTTTTATCTCTTTATAAGCGTCTTCTCCCATCTTCTCTTTTTTAGCTTCAAGCTTTTTACGATACTCCTCTATCTCTTCATCACGAGCAGCATCAACACCTAACTCTTTTTGAATCTGCTTGAGTTGCTCTTTTAAAAAGTACTCTTTATTCACTTTTTCTATATGTGTATGAACCTTTGATCGAATCTCTTTTTGAAGTTTATTTGCTTCTATCTCTTCTATAAGAAAATCAATCAAATCTAAAAATCTTTTTTCAGTGTCCGTTTCTATAAAAAGTTTATAAGCTTGTTCTTTTTTTAACTTCACACTAGAACAGATTAAATCTATAATACGATTATGATCATGGTTTTCTTCAATAGTTCGCAAAAGATCAGGTGGAAAATAATTACTTACACCCGCAAGTGTTCTCACCTTTTCTCGAACCACTTCTAAAATAGCATCCACTTTTAAAGAATGGAGTTCCTGCGTTTGTATAATATCTACATGTGCAACAAGTGGATGAGTACTTACTTCAGAAAGTATTTTTGCTCGTGCAAGACCTTGAAAAAGTACTTTTACTCGTCCATCAGGTAAAGAAACTTTACGCATTATAGAACCGATAACACCCGCATCATAGATAGCTTCAAAAGAGCGTTCACCCTCATGTGCAAGTCTTGTAGGACATACGATAACAAGTGTATTTTCTTCTATAGCCTTCGTTGCTGATAAAATATTTGCATCATCATTTAAAAATAAAGGTGAAATCATAAAAGGGTATAAAAAAAGTTCATCTTCTGCAATAACTGGTATATCAGCAGGAAATTCTCCATAATTACTCAATTTCATTTGTGTACATCCTTTTGTTTAGTTATATTTTCTTCTGTATCAATAACAGAGTTTCTCGAAACAACACTTTGTGTATCTGGCAGTAAAAAACCATACCATGATGCTGTTCCATCTCCCTCAAACCACTCTCTATACCATGGAGTATTAGAACGATCTACTTCTTTCCAATTAATCCATGGCTGAGGATTAAGATTTTTATAGTAGTGTGCTGATTTTGGTTTATCTATCCTATCATATAATGAAGCTATAGTCTCATTGAGTACTGCTTTTGCTAAGTAAAGGTTAGTAAGCATTGCATCTACCATATAAAAGTACTCTGAATTTGGATAATTTTGTTTAAACAATTCCCCAGTTCTAATCGTATCATCTACTAAAACTTGATCTCGTCGTGGGTTTGGTAATGACATATACTTCGCTTTAACTTTTAAAAATTCTGCAAATTCTCGTTCATTATTATTTGCATAGCGTTTAATGTATTCATTTAAAAAATGCTCACTTAAAAGATACTCCTCATTTTCCATATGAGATATAGCAAGTATCATCGTTGCTTCAGGTAAAAGTGGTGAAGCTATATGTTCCCCCTGTAAAGAGGAGTAGTAATCGTCCGCTTTATCTAAATTACCTTCAGAAACAGAAGCAACGAGCTTTTCATACCAATAAAGTGCTGGTTTATTATACTCATCTAAATCTTTAGTACAACCACTCAGTAAAATAAATACAACAAATAAAAAAGGTAAAAAATAAAAGTTTTTATACATATAATCCATATCCTAAAATAAATAGTATGTATTTTATCTAAAAGTTATATAACACAGTTTAAACCATAAAAACTTTCTAAAAACTCACAATTTAAGACTAATTCACTATTTAACCTAATATTCAGCATTATATAAGCAAATGAGTTTCATAATAATGGTTAAGATTTGTTAAAACTGTAACTGAGCCCTCTTTTTGTGTGCAGTTTTTTTATTTAGATGACTTAAGGAGTCTGTTATGAAGTCGGTTATTATTTTACTCACCCTGTTGTTGTTTAGTTTTCAACTCTCAGCAACTACATTTGAAACATCCATCGATTCAAATAGCAATGATGCAGAACAGTTCGTTGGTGACCATAAGGCAAACCTCACTAGTTCTGATTTAGAACTTGTTTATGATGGTAAAGAACAAATTATTGGTATGCGTTTTACTAATGTAGATATTCCTAAAAATGTAAAAATTACAAATGCGTATGTTACTTTTAAGGCAAGATCAACTCATTCTAAACCTCTATCTCTCAAAATCTCAGCAGAAGATAATGGTGATTCAGCAGTTTTTGAAGCAAAAGTTAGAAATCTTTCTAATCGTTCAAAAACATCAAGTATAGCTTGGAACAATGTAGAAGCATGGAGTGAAGGTTCTTTTTACAATACTCCAAATATAGCTTCAGCTATTCAGTCAGTCATCAATCGTGATGATTGGAAAAAGGGTAATCCACTAACGATTTTTATAGAGAAAAAAAATAAATCAAATAAAAGAAGAGCTTACTCACATGATGGAGGAACACCAGCAAAACTTACAATTGAATATGAAGTTAATGGTGCAGTAACTTCCAATGCAGATATATGCTACGATGAGCCATATAAGGAAAAAATGAGTAAGTTTTCTATATGTTTTAACTTTGGTGGTATGAATTGTAGAAATGTTATTCCTATCGTTAATACTTCTGGAACAACGCTTGATAATGTTAATGTTGCACTTACAAGTAATGGCTTTATGAGTGGTAGTTTTAATGGTTCATGTGGTGTAAAAGATGATAAAGGAACTTGTACCAAAAATGCTACACTAGACATAGGACCAATGAGTATGTTAGGTAACAATGTTGACTATACACTTGATACGATGACTGAAAATAGCGTCTTAAGAGAAACTTATACAGAATCAACTATGGGTATCGATTTTACAAATAAAAAGCTTTATTCTACTTACACAAAAAACGGTATTCTTTATAATGTTGAAGTTGTACCTTGTGGTGATGCAGTAGGTGTTCCTATTTTAAATGTAGATGATAGTCAAGCATCAATCAGTCCTACACCTCAGATTATGACTTTTACAGTACATGTCGATCCAGTTGCAACTAAGGCAGACTCTACTGTTCATTACTATACACAAGATGGTACAGCACATGCTGGAACAGATTATACAGCAGTAGATGATACACTTAGAATTCCATCTGGTGTATCACAAGTTACTATAAAAGTTAATATTTTAGCAAATGCAAAGGGTAAATTTTATCTTATCCTAGACAAACCTTTTAATGCAGGTGTTGATGATGGCAATGCAACAGGAACTATCTCTAAAGCACTTATTTGTCAAAACTATGAAAGTAATGAAGATGATACTTCTCCAGGTGCTATTGTAAAAAATATGCACAATATAGATAAAAACACAACAGCTTGTATTTTTGGTGAATCTATCAATGATGATCAAGATTATTACTACTTTACAGTACAGGCAGATGGCTTTTTAGATGTTCATGGTACATCTACAAACAAACCTACTCCACACCATTACCGTTTAAGAGTTTCAACATCTAATAAACTTGCATATTATTCTGACAATACAGAAGATCATAATGTTTCACATATTCCTTTACATAAAGGTGATAATGTGTATCTATGGGCTAAAGAATCAGGAGATGATTTAGATAAATATCGTCTTGATTTTAACTTTACATTAAGTAATAAAGTTCCAGGAGATAGAGAATTTACCATTAGAAATCCTAAAGATACAAGAAATATCAAAGGAAACTTCATCGTTGGTGGTAATGTTAATCTTTGTGCTTCTGATGGCAAAAATGAAAAGCCATGGAATGGTCAATGTATTCAATCATTTAGTAATACTATTCCTTCAAAATTTGTAGATATAGATAACGATAATGCAACAGTCAATTCATCAAGCTTTGAACTTAATGTTCCAAATGGTTCAAAAGTTGTATGGGCAGGACTTTACTGGCAAGGTGTTGTACATAATAGTGACTTAGATGAAGATTTCATGAATTACCAAACCGTTAAAGATGCTGAAACATTTAATCACAATAAAGGGATTGATCTCTCTGCAGATAACAATGGTCATGGAACTTATGGAGCAGAAAAAGTAAAATTTAAAGTTCCAGGTAACAATCAACCTTATGTAGAAGTAAGTGCAGATCAATTAGACTTTGCAGATCTTGGGTATTCTGGATTTAAAGATGTTACTTCGATGATAGATGTTAATCATCCAAATGGTACTTATACTGTTGCAGATATTAAAGCACACCAAGGTACAGAAAAAGCACATGGAAACTATGCAGGATGGTCTCTTGTCGTTATTTACAATAATCCAGCTGAAAAACTTAGAAATATCTCGTTATTTGATGGTTATGCAACCATTACATCAAGTTATAAAAAAGATTTACATCTTGATGGATTTTTAACCCCATCACATACACCTATTAACTCAAGAATCTCTTACTTCACTATGGATGGAGATGACGGTGATAACAATCTTTATATTACAAATGAAAGTGGACAAGTTACAGATGTAAAAGATCCAAGTCATCCAAGTCATGCACTTTTTGATTCAAGTATTGAAGGGGTTAATAACAGAACACCAAATGTACCTAGTTTGAGAATGGATTTAGATATGATTGAATTGGATGATGTTTTAGGACCAAATAATACACAAGCAACACTCCAACCTCGTTCAGGTGGAGATAGATATACACCATCATTTTTCATTATATCTACAGAACTTTATGAACCTAGAGTATGTTACTATATCGATACAATTAAAGATGCACAAAATACAATTATTTTTGAAAATAAACATTTTGTGAAACCTGTAGAATCAGATAAAAAATATACTTTTGATTTATGGATTTCCAATATGAAAAAATCTGAAAGTGATCCAGATTTAGAAACAGCTCGTCTTACACAAGTTTATATGAATATGCATAACTTCTCATATACTCGTAATAGTACAAGAATCAAAAATATTGGTGATTCACAACTTATATCAAAAACAGATTTTCAAAGTGATGATATAGCAGATTATGATGATAATGTTAGTACTTGGAGAGTTGGTGAAAATGCAAGTCGTACACAAGGAGGCGTCTTAAAACCAGCAGCAAACTTTAATGATGATGATAAAAAAGCATTTGTTCAATTTAATGGAGCATTAAAAATTGATAAAACAACATCAAATATAGACTTAAATGACTTCTTAAACTTTAAAGCATCTTTCCAAACAGATACTATTACTATAGGAAAAGACAATGCTCAAGCCATTGCACAATGTCAAGATTTTAATGCATCAAGCTCTGTTGCTACACCACCGTCAGGACTCTTTAATGCAGTAAAAACAGATGCTCATGGGTTCTATGATCCAGCACATGTAAATGATCCTAACTATAAAACTTATAATGCACTACCAACACAAGTGAGTAATCGAGATTTTGATGTTAAGATTCTTTCATTAAATATAGACAAACAAACTTTTAAAAACTACACAGGTGATGTTAATGTTTCTATCATTCAAACACCAAATTATGTTGATGGTGATGAAGCAACTAACCAAGCTCTATGTAATAGTGCAACAGACTTAAATATACCACAAACAGTTTCTTTTAGTAATGAAAGAGCAAAAAATCTTACGGTACATAATATCGACTATGCTATAAAAAATGCTTCTATAAGAATTGCCTATAATCTTAATACACCTGAAGTAAAATATGCTTGTTCCAGAGACTTTTTTGCTATTAGACCAAATAAATTTGCTCTTGCAACACCTGCTGGTGAAGATGTAGAAATTTTAACTTCGGCACAAGATTATAATCTTTCTCTTATAGCACAAAAATACTCCTCTAGTTCGGCAACAAATGGCTATAATGTTTCAAAAATCAATACTGATGATTATGATTTAAATAAAACTCTTTATATGCCAAATGGTGATGTAAACAACTCTTTACATGGTGATGTTACTTTTACTTCTAACGATACACCTATCGTCAATGGTATTGGTAACAATGCCTTTAAAGTCAATTACAATGATGTTGCTAAAGTGAATATTAAACTTACAGATAAGACATGGGCAAAAGTTGATTTAGATAACGATGATACACCAGCAGATTGTAGTGCTAATGGTGCTTATATCTGTGGTGATATTAATGCTACATTTATCCCAGATCATTTTAGTATAACAAATATTAGCCTTAAAAACTCAGCTAATACTTATACATATTTATCAAATGACTTTAATGTTTCTGCTAAATTCATACTTACAGTTACAGCAAAAAATAAAAATGATGATACAACACAAAATTTTGATAAAGATAGTTGGGAACATACAGTTAAAGCTACCGTAAAACTTCCTCATATGAATGGTATGACAGAAAATAAACAAGAAATTGCAACAGCTACTGCATTAGGTTTTAGTAGCGGTATTTATACTATTGATAGTAATATTTCACAAGGTATTCTCTTTAACTACCAAAGAGATAAAAATACTACGATAAACCCTTTTAGAATTAATGGTTCAGATACAAATACCTCTGTGAATGCTCACTATACATCAAGTGCTAATAGTGTTGATGTCAATGGAAGTGCTAGTGCATCAGGTAATGCAACATTCCTTTATGCTCGTACACATGCAACACGCCAAAGATTTCAAGGAGATACAGGTAGTTTTCCTATCTTTGTTGAAACATACTGTTATGAAAAAGATACAAACAATCTTACATGTAACAAATCTCTTTTACCAAATGGTACAAGCGCAAAATCAACAGATGATCCACGATGGTTTGTAAATACACTCCATACAACAGCACAAGGTCGCATAGGAACATTATCACAAAAAGGTGGATCAAACCATATTTCTATAAATAGTATGACTGGAGAATCACCTGTTATAGCAACTATTCAATATGATAAAAATAGAGGTTATCCATACAAAGCTACAATGGAAAACAATGCTTCTAATTGGCTTATTTATAACAAATACAATACGGGTGCAACAACAAATGAAGTTGCTGTAGAATTTACTAATGATAGTCACTCATGGGCTGGTAAATATGAAACGAATACAACAACAAAACAAAATGCCTCAAACTCTACAAATAGGAGAATCATGTGGTAAAAAAACATGCTTTTACTTTAATAGAGCTTGTTTTTGCCATTGTTCTTATAGCAATAGCTGTTTTATCACTTCCTGTGATGAATCAGATTATTGCCAAAAATACTGATCAAGGTATCTTACAAGAAGCTATCTTTGCCGCAGCTACAGAAATTAATGAAGCTACAACTGCCTATTGGGATGAACATTCTATGGATCCTAATACAAGTTTAGCTAGAGTCATAGATACTGGTACCTGTGAAAACAATGCTTCTTCCTCTCGCTTTAGACTCATGAAAGGTCATATTGCCCAAAAACTTCATAGAAGATGTGTAGATAATAATGAAACAAATATTTCTAATGGTTCTGATGATAAAAATATTACAGCTCTTGATGATAAAGAACACAGTTCAAGAGATGCCTTTAATAATGAAGATGCTACAAGCCAAGGATATAAAGACACTTACCAAACAACACTTGTTGTAGATCAAAATGTTTCCTTTGGTGGACATAATGAAGAAAGTATGAAAAGCATAGACATTAATGTCACAAAATCAGATGGAACACTTATTTGTAACTTAAAGTCTTATAGTGCAAATATTGGTGAAGTTGATTTCTATAAGAAGGAATATTGATGCGTAAAAAAACTGCTTTTACTCTACTTGAACTTGTTTTTTCTATAGTTATACTTGGTATTATAGGTAAATTTGGTGTTGAATTTTTATCACAAGTCTATAGAAGTTTCATCTTTACAAATGTAAACCACTCACTTGAAGCAAGTTCTGCTTCTACTGTTGAACTTATTGCCTCTCGATTACAGTATCGTATTAAAGATTCTGTTATCGCACGAGAAGAGAATGCAACAGATGACCCCATTGCCATAGACAGTGCTTCTGGTGATGATTATAAAGTACTTGAATGGGTTGGCTATGATACAGATGGTTTTAAAGGTGACTGGAATGGTTCTTTTTTTAAACCAAACTGGAGTAGTATTTTAGATTTAGATGCAGGGGATGCTAATCATCTTGTTTCACCTGAAACTAACACAACAGCTATAGATAATCTTGTACAAACTCTTTCTGATGGTAACTCAAGTATAGATGACATTGCACTCTACTTTCCAGGATCAGATTCAGATATACAAACAGGTTATGGATGGGATGGTAATCTTACTTTAGTAAATGACCAAAATGGCACTATGCACCCAGTAACATCTGTATCTGGACATATTGATGAGTTTAATACTTCTACGGGTACAAACTTTAGTGGTGTAGATATTTATGAATATTATCAACTTGCTTGGACTGCCTATGCTGTTGTTTTAACAGATTATAATGCTACAGGTAATGATACAGGAACACTTAAACTCTACTATAACTATCAACCATGGAAAGGTGAAAATTTTGATTCTGATGGTACACTCAGTACTATACTTATGAAAAATGTAAGTACTTTTCAATTTATTGCTCTTGGTTCTATTTTAAAAATTCAGGTATGTGTTAAATCCGACCTTGTAGAGGAGTACTCGATATGCAAAGAAAAAACAGTTTTCTAAGACCTAAACACCGTTCTGCTATGGCTATGATAATGGCTATAGCCGTTATCGTAATTATGGCAACGATTATGGCTCTTTCATTGTCATTATCATCGCAAACAACTAAAGAGAGTACAACACTTTACCTTTATGAGGAATCGGCACTTCTAGCAAAGGGGGCAACAGAATATGCTCTTCTAAAAATTGCACAAGATGGCGCATGTTCACATACAAATGACTTAAATTTCAAACAAGATGGTATTTATGATATAAACATCTCACTAAAGTACATCTATCTTGCTCCATCACCCTGTACTGCAGATGAAACCTATGCAACAGTTACAACAGATGAACAAAACGGTTCTGTACTTATGGATATTTCTGTAAGTGTTGATCAAAATGTTTCTGGAACACCTATACGCTATTTTAAAAGAACTATGCAAAAACTCTAAATTTAAGCCTAAATGTAAACTTTTTAATGATATAATCCACCATATATCACTAAAAAGGATTTACAATGAACATTTCATTAACTGGAAGAAATTTAGAACTTACAGATGCTATAAAACAACATATGACAGCATCTTTAGAATCACTTAAAAAATATAACCTTGACATTATTTCTGCAAATGTTATAGCTAGCTCACAACATAAAAAAGGTAAAGAGCATTTTAATGTAGAGTTTGTTATTAACCTCCCACAAAAACATACTATTGTTATCAACCAAAATGATGCTGATTTTTATACAGCAGTTGATATAGCAGCAGAAAGAGCGGAAAAAGCACTGCGTCGTTTACATGACAAAGAGGTAGATCATAAAAAAATTGGTCTAAATGAACTAAAAGCTGAAGATGTTGATGTGAAAGAGGTTCAAGAAGATATGGAGGATGAAATCATTCCTGTAGAGCTTGACCTTTACAAACCTCGTGAAGTAGAAGATGTACTTAACGACCTTAAAGAATCTGGAAAAATGTTTGAAATTTTCATCGACAATGAAAATAAAACGCGTGTTCTTTATAAAAGAAATGATGGAAAATTCGGTCTTTATTAATCGTTACATGTAAGAAGGGCTAAATCCCTTTTTACATCTTCAACTATAGCTGTATCATTAGCAAAATCAACCCATGCAAAGCTACTACCACTTTGTAAAGTTCCCTTCAGTAAATCTCCACTTTTTCTAAATTGTAAATCTAAATTTGCTATATCAAATCCACTTGTTGTATGTACAAACTCATTAAGTCTTTTAGATTGTTTTTGTTTTGTAAAAAGATAACAATAGCCCTTCAAACCTGTACGACTTACACGACCTCTAAGCTGATGTAATGTTGAAAGTCCTAACCTCTCAGCCCCAACAATTACAACTGTTGTCAAACGGGGTAATGAAATGCCTACCTCAACAACCGTTGTAGCGATAAGAATCTCCCCTTTTTCACGAAAATCTAAAAGAACCTGCTCTTTATTTTTATCTTTTCCATGTGTAACATACACATTATCAAAATTTTTTTCCCAATACCCCCGTGCTTCATCTATACTTTGATAATCAAGCACTTCGCTTTGTTCTACTAAGGGATACACTAAAAGTACTTGATTGTTTTGTACTATTTCCTTTTTTATATGCTCTAAAAGCATAGGAAAATCTTCTTTATGAATCACTTGTGAATCTATATCTTTACTAAAAGGAGTAGTCGTTATAAGACTTACATCTATATGAGCAGACTCTATCATCGCCTGTGTCCGAGGGATAGGAGTCGCTGAAAACTGTATATAGTGAGGTCTATATTCATACGATGTAACAAGTTTTTCTAGCATATTTCTTTGTTGTGTTCCAAAGCGATGCTGCTCATCAACCATCACTAAAGCAGCATCAGGTAAATCTCTATATAAAAGTGCATGTGTCCCTATAATAAAATCATATCTACTTAAATCCTCTTTTTTTGTTTTATTTGTTACTAATGTAATAGAAAGATTGGGAAGAAATTTTTGTGCTTCTTCAAAAAGTTGA
>Ga0256828_1001206_pt1 | contig 16394 bp, 17 predicted proteins | sample CV88metaG_FD_185993 | JGI IMG/M metagenome (GOLD analysis project Ga0256828, IMG submission 185993) | Hydrothermal vent microbial communities from East Pacific Rise, Pacific Ocean - CV88 | ecosystem: Environmental > Aquatic > Marine > Hydrothermal vents | place: Pacific Ocean: East Pacific Rise...
CTCGGCAATGGTCACACGCAGTTTGGTAAAGTGTGTTGATACACCTCTTATTTCGTAGTGAACAAAGGGTGCAAACTCCATTGAGTAGATTTTAGATTTTTCGTGACCACCTGCTCGGGCATCATCTAGCACCAATCCCTCTCGCATCGCCTCTTCCATCTCTTTGGTTAATGGTTTGTCTATCTTTATGTTGTAGGTTCTATCCAAATTGCTTTTCATCATCACTTCGGCAACTTTTGGAGAGTCGGTTAAGAGCAGAACCCCTTCTGAGGCGTAATCGAGCCGTCCAATAGGGATAAAGTGTCTAAACTTTCCTGCCAGTTTATGAAAAATGGTGGTTCTTCCACGGTCATCTTTTCTTGTAACCAGTGTACCTTTTGGTTTGTTAAAGACTATCATGGTTAGCTCAGTTCGCTCTTTTACATGTAGTCCTCTGATTGAAATTTGGTCGCCCTCTTTTACATCATAACCAAAATCTGTGGCTGTTTTATGGTTTACACTAACTTCGCCTGTTTCAATAAGTTTGTCAGCCTCTCTACGTGAATATTTGCTATTGTGAGAGATATATTTGTTGAGTCTCATTATGGTATCTTTATATGGAGTTGTAGGTTCAATTTATAGAACACTATGTTATAAGTGATTATAACATAGTTGGGGTAAGGGGTTACTATTGACAGCTACCACTATCGATATAGTTTAATGCTGTTTTTAACATTATTTCGTTTGGATCTCCCATCTCATGAAAAGGGTCATCTATTACATTACAACCTTGTGTAACAGGAATTCCCTGAAAATAGTCATAATATCCCAAAGAGTTTTTAACCACAAAATTGATAAGAAAATAGTAATACTCTTTATCTATTCTTCCACCCATTCCTACTGGTTTTCCATGTGTTTTATCGCCAATAACAACAAGATTACTCTCTGATAAATAAGGTTTCATTGCCGATATAATAAGCTCTGAAGCAGAGGCTGTATTTTGTGTGGTTAAAAAGATAATCTGTTTAAGGTTTAAAGCATTATGGGCAGTTTTAAATTTATAGGTCTCATTGTTTGATTGGTAGTCACTGTTCCATGCCAAGGTGAACTGCTCTTGATTTTGATTTGTTGTAGAGAGTTTGTTAATAAGTTCTGATGCTAAGTCGACCGAACCTCCTCCGTTGTATCTTAGGTCAATAATAAGTTTTTCAATATTATTCTTTTTAAAATTATCAAAAGAGGTATTAAGCTGTTGAGTGATACTTTTATCTCCTAAAAAAGAGTCCATTCTTAAATAGGCAACTTTTTCATTGTTGGGTGTTTTTAACAGCTCTCCTTTGGCTACTTTGTAGGTATATTCACGGGGGGTTACGCTACCACTACAATTTTCATTACTGTTAACTCTTGTTATCTCTAAGGTTAACTCTTTCTCTTTTTGAGATTCGGTATAAAAGAGTTCTTGGGTTGCAATATGACCATTTATCTTCTCTACAATATCTCCACGTCTTAAATCTATCTTATCGGCAGGAGAGTCAAGTCGAACATATGTTATGAGACAACCTGTTTCAAAATCTTGACAGATAACACCTATACCTACAGACTTTTGTGATATTAAATCATTATATACCTCTGCTGTTACAGCAAAACTCCATCTATCTTTTTTATACTTTACTGCGTCAATAAGATTTTGGGGTGTGGTGTAGGTTGTGTAGTCAAAGTCTTTATCTATTTGTGAAGCCCAATAGTACTCTGTTGTAAAAAGTTTATATAACTCTTCATTGTTAAAAGATGAATTTTTACTAGAAGGCAAAGTATTTTTTACCAAAAGTTTAATTTTATCTTTGTGTTCTATTTGAAAAGGTTCTCTATCTGTATAATTGAAAAGTTTATGGCTACTTTTACTCTGCTGACATGAGATTTTTTTATCATTATAGTGTATTGTAGGGGGACTCTTCTCCTCATCTCCTGTTTCAACTTCTCCACATGCAGTAAAGAGAAATATTATGGGTATGATTATATATAGCTTGTAATCCATTTCTATTGTCCTTGTATAAATTATATTTAAGATTGTATCTTCTCTTTCTGAAAATATAGAAGATTACAATTTTGGGAAATATCAAATAATAGCGAAAAATAGTTTTAAATAATGGTTCTTTTTAAAGGTGTGATTATGAGGTTGAGAGCATTGCTTTTATAATAGTTAAGAAGAGGAATGAAATATTGATTTATATTATTGGGAGAATTATAAGGGACATTTCGACTTAAGTTTTCACTTGAGTATCTTCTTAACTATGTGAAAGTCTAACAAAAGAAAACTTTTGTTGGACTTAAAAAAAAAATATATTTTTTTAAAATACGCTACAGATAAGTTTTGTAATGATAAAACCACCAACAACCAACCATACAAACATTGAAAATGCTGTATAGATAGGTGCTAAACCTAACCCTTTAAACTTAGAAAAACGTGTTCCCATACCCAGTGCGGTCATTGCCATTGTTAAGAGGAATGTATCTATTTCATTTATGGTAGCTACAATATTTTCAGGTACTAAATGAAGTGAGTTAAACCCTGCTACCCCAATAAAATATACAGCAAACCAAGGTATAACCAATTTAACATCTGCACCAGCTCCACCCTCTTTTTTAGCCACATAGCTAAGATAGAAACCAAGAACAATTAGCATTGGAGCAATCATAATAACACGGGTCATTTTAACAATAACAGCCGAGTTACTCATCACCTCTGGAGCATTTGGTACTGAAGCAGGAACAGCCACAACTTGTGCAACTTCATGAATTGTACCACCAACATAGATACCAAATTCACGGGCGGTCATATGTAAAAATCCACTTGCTTGTTCAAATATTGCAGTATATAAAACAGGGTATAAGAACATAGATATGGTACCAAAAAGTACAACCATAGAGACTGCAATGGCTGTTTTATGCTCTTCGGCTTTTAGTACAGGTTCGGTTGCCAATACAGCAGCGGCTCCACAAACAGAAGCACCTGATGCTGTTAACATTGAGGTATCTTTTTCCATTCCAAACACTTTATAACCCAACCATGTTCCCAAAATGAAAGTTGTTGATAGCATAATAAGTGAAACCAAGAAACCCTCTAATCCTACTTCACCAATCTGTTGAAAGGTAATTCTAAATCCATAAAAAACGATTGCAAATCGTAAAATTTTCTTACCTGAAAAGGTAATACCTGTTTCCCATGCTGATGGAAATTTGTTATGAAGTGTATTGGCATAGAAGATACCCATTACAATACCAATAACCAAAGGTGAAAGACCCAAAGCTTTAACTGGAGCTAAACCAGAGATGAATGTTGCTGCGGCTGCGAATATAGCAACAAAGAGAATACCACTCATTGTACCTGCACGGTTTGAAGGAGAGAATGCCATAAAAAATCCTTTTTTATTAAACTAAATAAAGTTCAATTTTTTTTATTATAATATTAAAATTATACTGTTTTCTTGATGATAAAAAAAATAAATCCTTTTGATAAAGGAAATAAACGCTATTGTTCACAGTAAATTAAATTAAAATTTTTAGGAGATTCTTATGGCATTTAAATACGCTATAGTATTGACAGGTGGAATTGCAACAGGAAAGAGTACAGTTGCCAACTATTTTTTATCAGAAGGGTTTAATCTTATTGATGCAGACAAAGTTGCACATTTAATGTTGGATTTGCATCAAGATAAAATTTCAGAGCTTTTTGGTGCTGAGTATATAACTGATGGTAAGGTAAATAGAAAACTATTGGGTGGGTTGATTTTTTCAGATAAAGAGGCAAAATTAAGGTTAGAACAGCTTCTACACCCTTTGATTTTTGAGGCAATAGAGAGAGAGGCGATAGAGTATGATAAGTTAAAAGAGCCATATATTGTGGATATTCCACTCTTTTTTGAGAGTAAAGGGCGTTATCCTATTAAAGAGTCGATTGTGGTTTATACACCACCTCAACTACAGCTTAAACGGTTAATGGAGCGTGATGGTTCAACTAACACAGAAGCACAACAAAGAATTGATTCACAGATAAGTATAGATAAAAAGAGAGATTTATCAACCTACCTTATTGATAACTCAAAAGATTTAAAATATCTTCAGGAGGAGTGTGTTAGAGTTAAGAACAGTATCTTAAATTAAATATTTCAGGAATAGCCATGTTTAAAACTCTTTTTCTTCTCTCTTGTATACTTTTAACCTCTCTTTTTGCTGAAACTATTCTTTTGGCAGACAGAGTGATTTTAAAAAAATCAACACGAATGCTCTATTTGTATAGTGGTTCAGAGGTTTATAAACGCTACCATATATCGTTAGGAAAAGTTGCAATAGGTGCAAAAGAGTTTGAAGGAGATATGAAAACTCCTGAGGGTACATATATTTTAGATTGGAGACAGTTAAGTTCAAGATACAATAAATCTATACATCTCTCTTATCCTAACCGTGTAGATAAAGCAAATGCCAAACAGCTTGGTGTGAGTGCAGGAGGAATGATTATGATTCATGGAACTCCAAGCCATTGGTCTCTGTCCCCTTTGGGAGATTGGTTACCGATGTTATTGGATTGGACAGATGGATGTATTGCTATGAGTAATGATGATATGGAAGAGGTTTGGGAGAGAGTTCCAGATGGTACGCCAATTACTATTATTCCATAGGTAAAGTAATAGTAAATTTAGCGTATATTTTTAGTTGATTTATTTAAAAAACTCTAATCTTGGTACATAAACTTTTTGTCCAAGACGAAGAATAGAGCGTTTACTTTTAATTCTATAATTTGCTCTAACAATTGTTGAAATTCTTTCATGATTTCCATAAATTGCTTTAGAGATAGAGGCTAAAGTATCTCCTCTCTCTACAATAACATATCTTCTTCTTTTTTTACCATCTTTTCTAGGAATAATAATTTTTTGACCCAACAGTAGAGGTGTTTTTGAGCTTCTAATTCTTGAGTTAGCACGGATGATTCTTTTGAAGTCCATTCCATCCCCATAAAATCTTTCAGCAATAGAGACCAAACTGTCTCCATCTCTTACTGTAATAATTCTTGGCTTTATCTTCTCGTAGTATATTTTTTTGGTTTTAACTTTTTTTGTTTGAACAGGAGCAATAACATGCTCTTCTTTGATTATAGGCTTTTCAATGGCTACTATTTTTTCTGGTTCTACTATTTTTGTTTCTACTTTTTCTTGCTCTATCTTTTCAATAGGCAGTTGTTTTACCACTTTTTCTTCTATAATTGCCAACTCTCTGTTTACAGATTCTGCCTCTTCTTTGACCATCTCTATAATTTTTTCTTCTTCTTTTTCCACTTTTGGTATGGTTTTTGGTACGGTTTTTTCTTCAACAGTTTCTACTTTGTCATTGGAACTCTTTTTAACATCTAAAGATTCATTAACATAATAGTTGATAAGCTCCTCTTTTGTTCCTTTTGCAACAGGAGAAGTTACATTATTATTGATACTTGAAACACCTGCTACAGCTTTATTTACACTTTTATTGCTATCCCCTTGTTGTAGATAATTTAATCCAAAATAGCCAATAAGCCCAACTGTTGTTAGCCCCAAAATTATTGGAAATATTTTTTTCTTTGGTTCAGGTTCTGTTTCAAAATACTCAGTATTTTCATATGTAGTATCTGTATATTGCTCCTGATAAGAGTTGAAAGAGACCTCTTCTTTCTCTTCAATTGGTTCAGGAGTCGGATGCTCTATCCGTTTTACAATCTCTCTTCCCTCTGTCTTGTACGGCATTATTTCTCTGTTTTTTTCGTTTGACATTTTAAAATTCCATAAACTCTTTTTTTAATTATAACATAACTACAATCAATAGATTATCTACTTAAAATATAAATGAGCTAATTTTTTGAAAAATGTAAAAAAATAATTTTTATAAAAAGATTAGCAAAAATTTATAAGAAATATTCAAAAAAATAGATATAATGTTTTCTGTTAAAAATAATTAATAAGGAATAGCAATGGAAGCTTTACGCTTTAATGGAACAGGAAGTGAATATTTTAAAATATGGATTGTCAATATACTCTTAACAATTATTACTCTAGGAATCTATTATCCTTGGGCAAAAGTTCGTAATCGTCGTTACTTTTATGCTAACTCATCACTGGGAGGTAGAGCTTTTGAATATCATGCCACAGGGAAACAGCTTTTTGTGGGCTTTTTAATTGGAATTCTATTTTTTGCACTCTATACCCTATTGGGACAGGTTAATCCTCGGATAGCTGGAGTAGTGTTAATTATATTTATGTTGGCTCTTCCATGGCTTATCTGGAGGAGTTTAATGTTTAATATGAGAGTAACAAGTTTTTCAAATGTTCATTTCTCTTTTAAAGGAAAATTGGGAAAAGTTTATATTATCTTTTTACTCTATCCTTTACTTTTTATTACTATTATTGCTCTTTTTGGTGTGATTGCTTCAATTGTTATTCCTATTATAAAAGATATTAATCCTGCTATATTAGCAATGGTTGGCTCTATTGTAGGATTTAGTGGAATATTTGTCTATTTATTCTTTTTTGCATTTATTAAAAAGAGTAGTACAGAGTATGTTATCAACAATAGCTATTATGGACAGGGAACTTTTCAATCAGAACTGGAGAGCAAGAGATTTTTTATAATTTTCTTAAAAACCATAGGTATCTCTTTTATTCCAATGATTCTTCTTGTGATGAGTGCAAATTTTTTCACTAAAATGAATCCTGAAATACTCTCTTATACTGGTGGTACAAATGGTTTTGTTGGTGGAGCTGAACTTTTTTTTATTGTTGCCTATTTTGTTCTTTTATTTGTAGTTATGTTGATTATGTCTTATATGATAACCCGAGAGCGTAGTTATATTTATGACAATATTGTACTTGATGATACGATTACTTTTGAATCAACACTTCGTGCAAGAGATTTAGCATGGGTTATGGCTTCTAATATCTTTTTGATTTTTTTAACTTTGGGTTTAGCTTTTCCTTGGGCAAAAGTGAGGGTTACGCGTTTAATGTTAGAGAATACATTGGTTGATACTGAATTTGGTTTTGATAATTATATTACCCAACAGGAGAGAGCCGTATCTGCTTTGGGTGACCAGATAGGTGATGCTTTTGATGTTGATGTTGGCGTTGCCTTTTAATATGATAGAGGGAAAATGGCATCCAAAAGGCTCTGCATCACAATCGGATGCAGAGTTAAGTGTAAATGATTTAGGTCGATATGTTATTAAAGTTGAAAATGGGACTTTTTATCGTGGAGATTTTTCTAAAGTTCAAATTAGTGAACGTTTAGGAAATGTTAAACGGAAAATTACCTTAGATGATGGTTCCGTTTTTGTTACAGAAAATAATAATGCGATTGATGAAATTTCTAAAGAGTATCAGAAAGCTAGTGGTTTTATACACTACCTAGAGACACATTTAGGATGGATAGCTGTTGCTTTAATTATTACCATAATAACAGCTTTCTCTTTTTTTAAATGGGGTGTTCCTTGGACAAGTGAAAAAATTGCTCATGCTCTTCCTTCTGAAACCAACAGAGTTATCTCCTCTGGTACAATGCGTTTTCTTGATGATTATATTTTAGAAGAGAGCAATTTGACAAAGGAGATTCAAGATAAAATCTCTAAACATTTTTATGAAAAAATTGCACCATTAAGTGTAGCGGATGAGAAGCAGATTGTTTATACATTGCATTTTCGTTCATGGAGTATGAATAATATTCAAATTCCAAATGCTTTGGCACTCCCTTCGGGTGATATTATTGTGACTGATAAATTTATTGAACTCTCAAAAAATCAAGAAGAGATAGATTCTGTTTTACTTCATGAGATGGGTCATGTTGTGCATCGACATGGTTTAGAGATGATGATTGAAGGTACATTTATTACGGTAGCTGTTATGATGATTTCAGGAGATGGTAGTGGTATAGGTGATATGGGTATGGGTTTAGGTTCTGCATTGGTTAGTAGTTCTTACTCTCGTGGGCATGAGTCTGAGGCTGATTTATATGCTTTTAAAAAGATGCTTTTAGCCCATATTAATCCCAAATCATTCTCCACTATTATGAATAGAATAACAGCCTATATCTCTACAGAGGAGAACAGAACAGATATAAAGAGTGATAATTCGACTTTATTGGATTATTTCTCGTCACATCCAACAACTCAAAAACGGGTTGAGTTGGCAAATCATTATAGTGAATGTTTTAAAGAGGGTTTGACTGTTTGTAAATAGTCTTTATGCTACAATAATTCTTTTTAAATTAAAGGATTATTTGTGCAAGAGAATGAAGAACAAAATAGAGGCTTTCGCCTAGTAGATGAAGCATTGGCTTCTGAACCAATAAAAAATAGCTTTCGTTTGGCTTGGGAGTTTATTACATTAAATCAAAAATTTACATTGACTGCTTTGGTTCTGTTTATCCTTCTTAATATTTTAGGAATGATTCCTATGATAGCTTTAATCTTTATGGTGCTATCTGCTGTTTTTAGTTTAGCCATTCAGATTCATATAGGAAGAACGCTCTATTTGGCAGAGAGTATAAAAACTTATATTGAAGAGATTGAAGATAGTAGTATTGAGGCAATTTTAAATCGTCATACTGCAACAGCCTTTGGTGCCTATTTGGGTTGGATTACACTGTTTGTAATGCTTATTGTTTTGGTTACTTCTGTTGGTGGCAGTATGGGGCTAATTAACGAAAATATGAGTGAATCAGATTTAATTAATGCACTGCTTTTATTGGGATTTCCTCTTCTTTTAGTTGCATTGGTTTTCTCTTATATTCAACCGTTGGTTCAATCGAATATTGTTTTATCAAATGGTTTTCAAGAGGGGTTTAAAGCAGTATTTACTCTTTTCTCTATTAATCTATGGCGATTATCATTTCAAAAATCTTATTTTAAATATGTAGCCAGTTTTGGTACGGTTATTATATTGGTTCTTTTTATATTGGCATTTCTTGTTGGTATGATTACATCCATAACTGGTTTAGCAATGTTGGGTAATATTTTGTTAATGGTTTTAATGTATGTTTTTATGATTTTTATGGTAGTTGGTTCAATGATGGCAAGAAGGATTGCAGAGGTTTAAAAGAGGATAATCCTCTTTTAATGTGAATCTTTATAGACAGCTTCTAGTTGGTCAGCACTTAAGGCTCCAACATGAACAACTTTTACTATACCACTTTTATCAAAGGATAAAAAGAAAGGAATAGAGCCTTGCCATTGAGCTTTTGATGCAATATAATTGATAAATTTATTATTTTCACTTCCTACAGCCAATGTATAGTTAATCCCTTTTCTCTTTTTAAACTCCTCTAATCCTTCACTGTTTAATCCTTGAACTTCAATTGCAATTATCTCTAAATCAGGATATTTTTTGTTCATTATCGCAATTAAATTTGGCATCTCTTGTAGACATGGAGGGCATCTATATCCAAAGAGAATAATAAAGACAGCTTTATCTTTATACTCTTGAAAAGTTAATCCTTGAGATGTCTCATTGACATGAATCTCTTTTTCATCCAATGTATATATACTCATAATAGGTTTTGAAACTACTGTTTTTTGACTCTTCTGTTTTACGGAACTATTTTGTTCTAGATTCTCTTTTGGCTTACTGGACTCTTTAGATTCTATCTTTTTATCTTTTTCACCAAAAGTAGTAGTCGTTTTCTCTGTTTCAGAAGAGGAACAAGCAGTAAGAAGCATAGCCAGAAATATAGCTGTTATGGTTTTCATCATTATAAAACTCTTTTTTAGACGATTATAACAGATTTTTATTAATTAGCAGTTAATATAATTATGCTATTTTATCTCTAAAAAAGAGTAAATAATGATTTCAATTAAATCCATTTTAGAAGAGATTTCTAATCATAAAAAGGTTTTGATAGGGGCAAATTTAGTTGCGATACTCTCAACCATGTTAACCATTCCAGTTCCCCTATTAATTCCTCTGCTTATTGATGAACTTATTTTAGGAAAAGGGGGAACAATTACCCAAACCATTGATAGTTATATCACTATTGGTTCTCCTGAGTATTATATTTTAACGGTTCTACTTATTACACTTTTTCTTAAAGCTATCTCTCTTCTTTTAAACCTTTTACACATTCGACTTTTTACGAAAATATCAAAAGAGGTAACTTATGTTATTCGTAAAAAATTGTTAAATCATCTACAAACAGTTTCCATGAGTGAATATGATATGTTGGGCTCTGGTGCTGTATCGGCTAAGGTTATTACTGATGTTGATACTGTAGATAAATTTGTTGCCTCTTCTGTAGGAGAGATTGTTGTAGAGCTTTTGACGTTGATTAGTATAGCTATTGTTATTTTGTATCTGAATTGGCAATTGGCATTGGTTATTTTATTGCTTAATCCTTTGGTGATGAGTTTCTATCTACATGTATTTAGAAAAGTGGCAAAGATTAAAAAAAGAGAGAATCAGGCAATAGAGGTTTTTCAAAACTCTTTGACCGAGAGTTTAGAACTCTATAATCAAATTCGTGTGCAAAATAGAGAAGCTTACTTTTTAAATGATATTGATATAAAAGCCAAAGAGATAAGAGACAGAGGCTATCAGTTTGGTTTAAAGAGTGAGATGGCTTTGGAGTTTTCTAGAATGCTTATTATGTACTCTCATGATATTTTTAGAGCAATGGGAATTTTGATGGTACTTTTAGGACTCTTAACCATTGGTAAGATGTTGGCTATTTTTGCTTATGCGTGGATTATTATGCGTCCTGTTGATAAGCTTATGAATTTTGCTCATCTATATTTTAATGCAAAAAGTTCAATAGAGCGACTTAATGAGATATTTGAACTACACAAAGAACCTAAATATGAAGCGAAGGTAGATCCTTTTAAAAATAATGAAACAGCTTCTATTCGTTTAGAAAATCTATCATTCTCTTATGATGGAAAGATTGATGTATTAAAAAATATAAATCTAGAGATTAATGCAGGAGAAAAGGTAGCAATTATTGGTGAAACAGGAAGTGGAAAGAGTACCTTAGCACAGATATTAATTGGACTCTATCCTATCTCTTCGGGTAATATCTACTACAATGAACAAGAGATAAGAGAGATAGGGTATGATAAAGTTCGTGAAAATGTAGGATTTGTCCTACAGTCCCCTTTGATGTTTAACAATACATTACGTTTTAATCTTACTTTAGGACGAGAGTATAGTGATGAAGAGATATATAGGGCTTTAAAAGTTGCTCAACTTTATGAGTTTGTCGAAGGGCTAGAAGATAAACTAGATACGATTGTTGGAAAGAATGGAACAAAACTTTCGGGGGGACAAAAACAACGACTCTCGATAGCCAGAGTTTTATTGGACAATCCAAAAGTGATAATTTTTGATGAATCTACCTCCTCTTTGGACAATGAGACAGAAGATAAATTATTACAAGCATTAGAGTTTTATATTCAAGGAAAGACAACCATCACCATAGCCCATCGACGTAATAGTATTGAGAAAGCAGATAGGGTTATTAACTTAGGCTCAATAAATAAAATATAAATATAGTATAATATTAATAAAATTTTAATGTTAGGATAGAAAAATGAGTAAAACAGTAATCTCTTTTGGTGTAATCGTATTTCTTATTATCTCTTGGTTGATTGGTTTTGTAGATAAACTAGATGAAGAGGTGGATGTAAATTATGGCTTTAATGAAAAGGCAATGGTTGAAGGAAATTACAAGCTTGACAGTATAGGAAATGAAGTTTTAGAGTTATCAACTCTTTCATTAGCAGAGAAGAAACGATTATGGAATCAATCTCAATTAAAAGAGGAGATGATAAATCTTTTTCCAAATTTCTCAGAGATTAAATATTTTATTGAGAACCGTCTAGAAGATGATGGCTCTTTTAAACATGAACTTTTAACATATGTTGAACATGTACAAGATAATTATATTGGTGGAGGAATGTCAGGTAAAAAGGCAAAGATAATGTTATCTAATTTTTAAAGTTAAATTCGTTGATTAAATCCTTTTTATAGAAAATAGTCAAAGCTATTTTCTATATTTTTAAAATTTAATTTACACAAGGATCAATAACTGATTCTTGAGAAGGATATAGATAAATCTCGACTCTTCTATTGAGTGCCATATTTGCTATGGAGTTATTTTGTACAATTGGTTTAGAGAATGAACAACCTTTTGAGAACATACTGTTTGAAATTCCACCATTTTGAAGTGTCTGTCCTACAGATGCAGCTCTTGCTTCTGATAGCGTTTGATTGTGTTGGAAACTTCCTCTACTATCTGTATGTCCTACCGTTTGAATAATCATTTTAGCATAGGCAGGTTTCTGTAAAGCAGGAATCATCTGTTTTATTTCAGCTTGTGCTGAAGCTGTAGGTACACTTTCATTTGTTCTAAACATCATGGGATCACGAAACATAATTTTTACAAATTTATCGGTATTTGAAACAATCAATTGGTTGTTTGAATTCTGTTCTGCCTTTGGATTGTTATTTACGTTGGTATTGAGTGTTTGTGCTACTTCTTGGGCTTGTTGGTCAAGGCTGTATCCAATAGCCGCACCAATAGCCGCACCTACTGTACCACCAATTGCAACACGTTTTCCAGAATGATTTGATGTTGAACCACCAACAACTGCACCCAGTACTCCACCAAGTAATGCACCTGTTCCAGCACGGTTAGATGTACCATCTGCATTTTTAATTGTTGGTATACCACCAGAAACACATCCTGCTAACATTAAAGCTGTTAATGTTGATGCTAAGATGGGTTTTAATAATTTTTTTTTCATGATTCGACAATCCTTTAAATTTAATAACTTAGTATATTATACTTTTGTAAATTAACTGTGGATTAATCTTTTGATGGTGTAGAAGAGTGAGCGTTAAAGTAACGCTCTTTTTTTTAGTTATTTCGGCTTCCAGGTTTAATGGCTTGGCTACCTGCTTTACACATTGGACACTCTTCAGGAGTATACATCTCAAAGGTAAAATCATCTAATGCAAAGAATGGAGTATTTGATGGTAATTTACACTCTATCTTTGCTTCTGTTGTAGAGCCTACACGTTGACAAAAACCTCGATTTGCCAATGATGCAAAGGCAACCACTTCTGCTCCAAGTTTCTCTATAATTACAGCAGCTTCCATTGCTGAACCACCTGTGGTAATAATATCTTCACAGATGATTATCTTTTCACCTTTTTTTACTTGGAAGCCTCTTCTTAATTCCATTCCACCTTCTTTTCGCTCTACAAAAATAGAACGAACATCTAGTGAACGTGCCAACTCATAACCAGCCAAGATTCCACCCAATGCAGGTGCACATATTGTATCTACTTCTACTCCTGCCTCTTGAATCATCTCTGCCAAAGCATCTGCCAAAAGTTTTGCTCTTTTGGGATCTTCTAATACTTTTGCACTCTGTAGATAACGGTTAGAGTGATTTCCACTAGATAATATAAAATGACCCTCTAGTAGTGCTTCTGCTTCTCTATATACTCCTGCTACATCCATCTGATTAAACCTTTAAAATATCAGCTTCTTTAGCTGATAGAGTAGATTCAATTTGTGTTACATTGGTATCTGTGATTTTTTGAATCTCTGTATGTGCTTTTTTAGACTCATCTTCAGAAATTTCTTTCTCTTTTTCAAGTTTTTTAACTTGATTGTTGGCATCTTTTCGAATGTTTCTAACTGCAACTTTTGCTTTTTCAGACATTGCTTTGGCTTGTTTTACAATCTCTTGACGCTGTTCTGAAGTCATTGCAGGGAAGAAAAGTTTAATAAAGCTTCCATCATTGTTTGGATTTACGCCAATATTTGCCCCTTGAATAGCTTTTTCAATAGGTTGAAGCATTGTTTTTTCCCAAGGTGTAATAGAGATAGTTGTTGCATCTAGGGCAATAACATTTCCTACTTGATTTAGTGCGGTTGGTGTACCATAGTAATCTACTCGAATATGGTCAACAATATTTGTAGTTACTTTACCTGTTCTAAGCGTAGAGAAGTCTCTTTTTAAAGCATCAATACTCTTTTCCATCTGTTCTTCTGCATTGTAATAAATTTCATCTAACATATATTTTTCCTTAATATGAAGTATTGTGAAGAATACTATTTTTTAATAGTGGAATTTTACCCTTTTTTTGCTTGTAAAATCGTGTGTATAAAATGAACTATAAAGGAGATTAAGAAAGAGGTAGTGAGGTATATTCTCACTACTCTTTTTTATTTAGAAGTGTTTGTTTCGTTAACTGTTGGAACAGTGATATTTGTTTCAACTTTTTTTACTGTAGGTACAGATGTTGAAGCATCAATTGTATCTGCTACAGAGTGAGTTTTCTCTTGATTATATAAGTAACCCATTGCTAAGGTATTTAGTATAAAAAGGAGTGCTAATGTAAAGGTAGCTTTTGATAAAAATCCAGCAGGTCCTTTTGCTCCAAACATAGACTCATTACTTCCACTGTAAGCACCGAGTCCCATACTTGAACTTTTTTGTAATAAAATGGCAATAACTATAGCGATAGTTAAGGCAATTTGAACAACTAATAGTGTTGAAATCATTCTTTTCCTCTTCGAATATTGAAGTTATTTACTACTATAAACTTCAAATTGGGTATAATTTTGGCGATTATACCCTAAATTAATTGAAACTGAGATAAATGAAAATAGTAAAAGAGTTCTCTCGATTCGCCGAGGAATATACGAAACATAATATTATTCAAGAAGATGTTGCTAAACGATTAACATTAATGTTAAATTCTAATAGATATTCAAAAATTTTAGACCTTGGTTGTGGCTCTGGTGCTGTCTATAATAATTTGAAAAGTAGTGGTATCAAAGTTAATCATTTTGTTGCCTTAGACTTTTCCGAAGAGATGTTAAAGCTACATCCAACGGCTTATAATATTGAGAAGAAGTGTTTAGATTTTAATAAAAAAGAGTCCTTTCTTAAATATAAACCAAATGAGTTTGATCTTCTAATTTCAGCTTCAGCTCTACAATGGAGTGATGATTTACCTTTGGTATTAGAGCAAATATCTTCATTAGCAAAGAGCTACTATTTTGCTTTTTTTACATCCAATACCTTTAAAACTTTGCATCAAACAGCAAAAGTTAATTCTCCTATCTATTCAAAAGAGTATATTATTAAGAGTTTAAATGGTTTCTATAACTATAGTTTTGAATCAATAGAGTATAGATTAGATTTCTCATCTGTACATGAGATGCTTCGTTATATTAAGCGTAGTGGTGTTAGTGGGGGAGAGGGGCAGTTGAGTTATAAAAGTATAAAACAACTTATGAGAGAGTACCCTTTAGATTATTTAGAGTTTGAGGTTCTTTTTGTAAAAGCAAAAAAACGCTAATATTGGTTAAAGTAGCGTTTCTCTATCGCATACAGTTTATAACGGAGCTGTTTAAAAAGTTCTGAAAGTTCAATACTATTTAGCTTAAATACCTCTTCTAATACACGTGCAGACTCTTGGGTTCTTGAAAAATTTGCAATAACCAAATCATCTAAAGATGTTCGTGTAAGTTCACTCTTTCGTGAAGATTTTTGAGTATCTCCTTCAATATCACGATGGGTAAGACGCTCTTTTGAATAAGCAGATTGAAGTTGATGTCTAAGGGTTTTAATTTGAGGAGTTAGCGTGGTATCATTATGAACATAACGACATATATCTTCAACAACACGAAGCCCCTCTTTTAAGCGATTAAGGTTTGCATCAATAAGACGTTCAATCTTAGAGGAGTAATCCTCTAAAGATTGGTTTTTTTTAGTCATCACCTGGGAATAGACCTAAAAGTTGTAGAATTGCTGTAAACATATTAAAGAAGTCTAAGAACAGTGATACTGCTGCATCTACAGGAGAATCATATGCACCGTTTGCAATGTTTTGTGTATCATAGATTGTAAACAGTGAAAAGAGTAGTAAAATTCCAGCTGTAATAATAACGTGCATCATTGGACTTTTTAGTAAAAATATATTTACCAAAGATGCAATAAAAATTACAATCATTACAACCATTAATGGTTTACCCCAACTTGAAAAATCACTTTTTGAGTTAATTGCAAAAAGACTTAATGCTCCAAATAGTACGGAAGTCATTAAAAAGGCATTACCAATAAGCATACCATTTCCTTGACCAATAACCATTGCCAATAGTGGAACAAGCATTACACCCATTGCAAATGTAAATACAAAAAGTGCAATGGTATGAAGGGTAGGGTTTTTTCTTGTAGCATTAAAGCCAAAAAATACCATTAGCATTACAAATCCAAAAATAAACCATTTAAATGAAGCAATCGTTGCTGCATAAGGCATTGTCAAGTATGCTCCTAGTGCAGATGAAATCATACTTGCACCTAAGAGTTGATACGTCTTTTTCATAAATGC
>Ga0256828_1001207_pt1 | contig 16394 bp, 12 predicted proteins | sample CV88metaG_FD_185993 | JGI IMG/M metagenome (GOLD analysis project Ga0256828, IMG submission 185993) | Hydrothermal vent microbial communities from East Pacific Rise, Pacific Ocean - CV88 | ecosystem: Environmental > Aquatic > Marine > Hydrothermal vents | place: Pacific Ocean: East Pacific Rise...
CCACTGTTAACACCCACTTGAACACCAACAACTGGTAATGTCACGCCACTATCTACTCCAAGGTCATCAGCTCTGTCACCACTATGACCATTCGCAAAGACATTACCATTGATCAGAGCTGTCGAGTCTTCATGGATCGTCCCTTCATCAGGGTTGGCAATAGGCTTGGAATTTCTACTTTGGTGTTGAAACGTCAGATCCGCCGTTGTCGTATCAACAAACTCTGCATTACGCAACGTCGCATTGATATTAACTTCAAGACCAGAGATCGGTAAAACAATGTCCGTCGACGTTGCCGTATCAAAACGCTGAAGTGCCCCTTCTTGTCTTGGTAACTCATCAAAGTCATCATCTTTTGTCGTAATGATCTTCTCTACAGAACTTGCATCTTCTACGACAGAGACATCTATCACATCATCTTGGTCTTTAACAAGTTTAACAACGACTTCACCTTCAAATATAGCTTCACCATACTCAAGTTTACGAAGGTTTCCAGCAGCATCTTTTGCGTAGAACTCACCATCTTTTCGTTTTAAATACCCTATGATCTTAGCCATGACATGCCCCTGTTGTTACTGTATTATTGTTATTCATTATAGTAAACTCAAATGTGGAAATAGTGTAAAAAATAGATATACTCATGTTTAACGCTCCGTAAAGGTATATTGTTTTGATTTTAAGATCGGTTTTAAGATGTAGTCTAAGACACTTTTTTTACCTGTAATGATATCAACATCAACGGTCATTCCTGGGATGATCTTAAGAGGTTTTTCTGCTGTGCCAAGATAATTTTTATCCGTTTTAAGATGTACTGTATAAAAGACATTCTCTTTTTTGTCGGTGGTAGTGTCTGCACTAATATGAAAGACTTTTGCCTCAAGTCCCCCATAGATGGAGAAGTCATATGCTGAGAACTTCACTTTCGCCTCTTGTCCTGGATAGATAAAGGCGATATCTGAAGGTTTCACTTTCACTTCTACCCACAGGACTTCGTCTGTTGGAACGATCTCAATAAGGTCTTGACCTGGTTTGACAACACCACCTTCAGTAAAGATATAAAGTTTTTGGATGACACCCTTGATCGGTGAACGCACTAACGTTCTGTCTACCTGGTCTTTATAGGATTTCATACTCTCTTTAAGACGCATCTTTTCAGCAACAGCCTCATTAAGTTCTTGCTTTGCTTTGTTTTTAAACTCACTACGAAGCTGCTTGATCTTATTTGTCACTTCTGAGATCGCAGCTTCTATTCTTGAGACAGAGACCATGGCAGTCTGATAACGTTCGGAGATATCATTTTGCTCACGTTGAAGTTTTAAAAAATCCACTCTAGACTTTACGCCCTTAGCAACCATAGGTTTCGTCATATTGACCTCACTCGTCACATAGGCCAAAGACTGCTTAAGATGTGTGATGTGTGAATATGTCTCTTCTAGTTCTATACGCTTTTGACGTAGTTGGTCGTCGAGTACATTAACACTTGAACGATATGCATTTTTACGACCAAGGTAAAGACTGCGTTCATTGGCGATCATCAAAGGCATACGTGCAACAGTGGATGCATTGACATCAAAACGAAACCCTTTAGACTCAGCATTGAGACGAATGATCTTAGCCTCTAGTTCTAAAGCTTTAAGTTGCCCCGAATCTTGCTGTGCCTCTGACTTAGAGTTGTCGATCTTCATCAGTGGCTGACCCTTTTCTACGAAATCACCAGGCTTAACCATGATCTTCTGAACGATCCCACCTTCAAGATTTTGGATCATCTGATTATTACCGCTTGGCACGATCTCACCTGAACCTCTTGTGATCTCATCTACTTCAGCAAAATAAGCCCAGCCTATAAACACGACAACAGCCACAAACCAGATATAGAGTACAACACGAATGTGACGTGGTGACTGCTCTTTAACAGCTGCACTTAGCGAGTTCATGTACTCATAATCTTCTGCTGAGAACTTACGCTTCATCACCTGCTCCTTGCAGTCGTTTTAAGACCTCATCTCTTGGACCATCTAGATAGACTTTCCCTTCGTTCATCACAATGACACGTGGTGTTATGGCTAAAAGTCCAAGCTTCTGTGTCACTAAAATCACTGTTTTTTTACCAGCAAATGCTGTTTTAAGATGATTAAGAAGACGAGATTCACTGAGTTGGTCTAGTGCATTAGTAGGTTCATCAAGGAGCATCAATGGTGCTTCTGATATAAGTGCGCGGGCGATACCTATACTTTGACGTTGTCCACCTGAAAGACCATGTGAACGTTCACCAATAGGCATACCATAACCCATAGGATGCCGACGAACGAACTCATCCACTCCGCTTAAGCTTGCTGCTTCAAGCAGTTTTTCATCACTGACATTAGGATTACGATGTAAGATGTTGTCTTTTACTGTTCCTCTAAACAGAGCGACATCTTGACTCACATAGCCGATCTGCTCACGAAGCTGTGCAGGATCGATCTGGGCAATATCAATATCATCAATTAAAATGGCACCTTCATCAGGCTCATAAAGTTTCAAGATCAATTTTTCAATCGTACTTTTTCCTGAACCTATGCGACCGATAATACCCACATGTTCACCTGCATTAATAACAAAAGACACTTTGTTTAATGCCAACTGCTCTGAGTCTGGATACCTAAAGCTCACATCCCTAAACTCTATCTTACCGCTAAAGTTGTCACGCTGTATAAAACGTTGTCCTTCAGGTCGTTCAAGAGGTTGAGAGATGATCTCGTTGATAGTGTTGTACGCAGAATGCGCATCATTATAATTTGTAATTAGCGCTGCTACTTGTCCCATTGGTGCAACTGTACGTGACGCTAAGATAACAATTCCTATCAGCCCACCCATTGTTAGCTCTAATTTTTCGATCTGAAAAACGCCAAAGATAACGATACCTACTGTATTCACCTGAACAAGTAGACCTGTAATCGTGGGAACACTAGCTGAAAGCATACGTGATTTAAAGCTTTTTTGTGCGATCTCGCCAACACTCTCTTCCCACTGCCACTGCACATGTCCATGCATCACCTGCGTCTTGATTGTCTCTATGTTTTGCAGTGTCTCTATTAATATACCGTGTTTACGAGCTGAGGCTTCATGGGTACTTTCTATGCTCTTCTTGAGTGGCTCTTTGATAAACAGAGCATAGGCTAAGATAATGAGCATGATCGTCATAGGAATCAAGACAATACTGCCACCAATATAGAAAATAACTAACAAAAAGATGACCGCAAAAGGCAGATCGATCAATACCGCCATTGTTGCATTTGTTAAAAATGAACGTACTGCTTCAAAGTCTTTAATATTATTTGCAAAAGAGCCTATCGAGCGTGGATGCACTGCCATCTTAAGATCAAGCACCTTTTCAAAGATAATGGAGGACATCACCACGTCACTTTTTTTAGCCGCTATCTCTAAAAGACGTGTGCGAATAAACTTTAAAAAGCTGTCTAAAACATAGACTAAAAGAACACCGATCGAAAAGACAGCTAAGGTTTCCATCGCGTTGTTGGGTATGACTCGGTCATAAACGTTCATCGTAAAAAGAGGAGAAGCTAAAACAAAGAGGTTGACAAGAAGTGAGGCTAAAAGAACATCTTTATAAATCGGAGCAGAGAGTTTGATCGTATCCCAAAACCAATGCTTGGAGCTACTAATACGTTTAGTAACTACCTCATCAGCACTATCAAGCTCTTTCTTTAATAAAAAAGCATACCCAAGGTAGACCTCTTCAAGTTTTTCTACTGTAACCCACTCTTCTAACCCTTCACCTTCAGGGTAGACTACTCTCGCTTTAGTACGTTCATCATTAAAGGCTTCAAGTATGCAACTGTTGGCATCTGCTAAGATTAAAATAGCGGGAAGATGAAGTTCAGAGATCCTCACTAAAGGGCGTTCTATTAATGTTGTTTTAAAACCTGCTCTTTTGGCAGCCCGTGAAAATGTACTTGTAGCTTGTGTGTGTCGAAGGAGTTCAGGTAGACTCGTATGTGGGTTAAGGGGTAGTCCAGCAGTCAAGCTTTCTACAGAGATCGGACGGTGATATCGATTTGTAAAAAGAACTAATGTCGCTAAAAGGACATCTGAGTGCAATTGCTTACCCATCATCTTCTACTTAGGGTTTAAGACGGAGTCTTGGTGCTTTAGGCTTCTGCTTCTTTTTTACGACTTCAGGACGTAAGAAGTAGTGTGCTTCAATACGTCTGTTTGTAGCGTAGATCTTCTGAAGTTCTTCTTTTGTCAATGGCTCAAACTTATCTTTACCTTCATTCTTAGATTTTAGAACATCCTCTTTGTTTACAAGTGGTTCGGTTAGACCTTTACCCTCGCTCTTAAGACGCTCTGCATCCACGCCATACTCGATCAACATATTCTTAACGGCCTCAGCACGACGTTCCGAAAGTCCCATGTTATATGCTGGTCGTCCCTGGGTATCGGTATGACCGACAATCAAAGCATCATACGGAGGATTTTTGATCAAAAAGTTTGCAAAAGATTTGACAGAGTCGTTATTGTCACCTGTAACTGTTGCTGAATCTAAGGCAAACTGTACATCTAAACGAATACTTCCAGCACATCCATTTTTATCAACAGAGAGGCCCGGATGCGTATTTGGACAACGGTCATACGGGTCAAGTACACCATCTCTATCCTTATCTCCGATCAGGTAAAGTGCCACATCAACACGGTTATTAAGACGACGTCCTTCTTTCACACCTTCTGTATAAAGTTTATCTTTTCCACCCCGTTCAGAAACGAACATGATCTCTTTTGAGACATTATTATCAAGGAGTTTCTCAAAGACGATCTCTCCACGTTTCTTACTTAGATTAATATCTTTTTGGGGATCATCACCTTGGTGCGTAGCCACATTTTGAAAGAAGTCAACAAACCAGTTTGTCTCTACTTGACTTTTTTTATCTAGAGACTCTGCCGTATGACCAATGATCGTAATACGACTCTTCTCAGGATCAGAACTGTTTAGGTCTTCAAGTATCTGATCAAAGACCTCCTGTGAATCACTATCAATCGATTCGCCATCAAAGAAGATCGGAGGATAACGTTTGATCTGTGTAAAGTAGTCATTAGTAAAGAAACTCGCTGTCAACTCATAATCCGTACGATCACTGCTATTGGCATCTATACTTTTTTCACTTTTAGGCTCACTCAACGAATAACCACCATAGATATCAGAAGCGATACTTATGTTGATCAAGATCATTAGACTTATTAATAATTTTATCATCTCTTACTCCCCTGCTTCTGTTGTGTTATAGTCATATCCATCAAGCATCTTATCGATACCATCCAATGAGTAATCCAAAGTCGTACAGCCATATGGTTGAACAGATGCATTAGCTTCAGAGTTATCACAAATATCAAGGTCATCAACGATCCTGTCTTCATCACGGTCATTACTGATCGGTAGTTTGTCGATTACCTCTTCAGCACCATTAGTACCAAGACCAACACGTTGATAATAAACGTCAACGTCACCCATCATCGCCGCAATCGTAAGTCCCATAGCATCTAAAATACGGTACTGAGCATAAACCAATTTGTAATTTGCAGTAATGCTCTGTGCATTTGAGCGTGCTACATCATTTTGAGCTGCTAACAGGTCAAGTAGCGAACGTTTTCCAAGGCTATACTCGTCAGTATATAGCATTAGAGTACGTTTTGCATGAACGTAGTAATCATTTAAGACTGGAATCTGCTTTTTTGAAAGGTCATACGCACTCCACGACAGTGAAAGCCCTTCGATCACTTGACGACGTAGGTCTTGTTGACGTGCGACTTCTTGATTGATCTTAGAAATATTACTCTGTACCGTTGCTCTATCTGAACCACCGCGATAGAGGTTATAACGCAATACCAGCATACCACGGAAGTACTCTTCATCCTCTAGTCTTGAGTTCTTATCAAGACTATAATCATTATAGTTCTCACTCAACTCCAAATCAAGCGTAGGATAATAGTTCTTTTTTGTCTGCTTGTGAAGTGACTGGGCACCTTTAATATTATAACGGCTAACAAGAAGTGAGGGGTTATACTCTAGGGCATAACTACTCGCTTCTTCAAGAGAAGATGGCATCGGCAGATGAAACTCAGGGATACTCATCTCTTCGACTTCTACGTTACGTCCTAAGATCCGTCTGAACTTATAACGTGCTTCACGAAGTTTGTTCTTCTCTTCAAGAAAGTTTGATTCTGCTAATGAAACCGATGTTTTGATCTTTTCGACTTCAGAAAGCGTCGTCATACCACCGTCATAAAGTGTTTTCACCTTATCATAGATCGCTTTGTTGTCTTTTAAGTTATCTCTAGCATTTACGGTAAGTTCAAACTGTCTGAGAATATCCAAGTAGGCATTGATCATCTGTAAAGAGATGTCATTTGCTTTTTCAAGGTAACTGTATGATGCAGCAAGTGTACGCATCTTTTCATAGTTGACTTTTTCTACTGTTCCAAAGCCTTCAAAAAGGTTTTGACGAAGGATGATCGAGTTCTCTAAAACGTTAAAACCAGTACGATCGATGTTATTGTTTTTGGCTAGAACTCCATCTTCTTCACGTCCTATAGATGTCTGAAGATCGATGGTCGGAAAGTATCCCGATTGTGCGGCATCAACATTGGAACGTGTTGCACGATAGTTTTTTAGACGCTCTACCACAACGGGGTTAGTGTCTAAAACTTCAGAAACACTCTCTTGCAGTGTTAACGCTGACAACTCTAGCGTTGTTGACGCTAAAAAGAGTAATGGTAATGTATATTTTTTTAATATCATTAAGGCACCTATGTGTAGTTAATAGTTGCGCGATTATAACTAAAGTAACTAAAAGGAAATAAATATAACTTTAGTCAATACGTCTGTTAACGTAAAAAATAACTATTTAATCATCTAGTTGATAATAATGTGATACTGCAGCTTTGGAAGTAGTATATTTATAAAACGTAAGTAAGAAAAGATCTTGATTCTCTTCTTTTGAGAGAACCTAATCTAACAGATGTACTCTAAACTTGCGGTTTTTCATCTTACCATCACGAAGTAGGTGAAATGCTGCTTTTACCTTGTCTCGTTCTACTGCAACGTAAGAGCGGATCGCAGTGACGTTGATATTACCAATCTCACTACCTTTGATCTGTTTTGTTGACGTAATCGCACCGACAATATCACCTGGACGAAGTTTGTCTTTTTTACCACCGTCAATTTTAATCGTTATATACTTTGGTGAGTAAAGATCATTGTGTTTGAGTTTATCAATATAACCATAGTTGACACCCTCGCCTATCTCTGCTTCTATGTCTTCGATCTTACTTGCCTCTCTAGGTGTATAGAGTGTGTCTGCTGTTCCACTTTTGCCTGCACGTCCGGTACGACCGACACGGTGTACATAGACCTCACTTTGATTAGGGATCTCATAATTTATAACAAGATCCAAATCTTTGATGTCTAATCCACGCGCAGCAACATCGGTTGCCACTAAAATGGAAGCACTACCATTGCTAAAGAGTGCGAGGACTTCAGTACGTTCACGCTGTTCAAGGTCACCATGAAGAGCCAGGGCATAAAGTCCCATGTCATTAAGATAGTCACTCACCTCATCACACGTCACTTTCATGTTACAGAAGATAATCGTAGACGTGGCCTGATGATGTAATAGAAGCTTAAGAAGATCAGCATCTTTTTCCGACTCACTCGTTTTATAAAAAGTCTGTGCGATGTCAGGCTTCTCTTCATGATGTTCCACACTTACTTTTTTTGGATTGTTCATAATCGTTTTACTTAAGAAACCGATCTCATCAGGATAAGTCGCTGAGAAGAGCATCGTCTGACGGTTACGTGGCATATGAGAGATGATCTGCTTGATGTCATCTAAAAAACCCATGTCTAACATACGGTCTGCCTCATCCAAGATGAGCGTATTCACGTTAGAAAGGTCAAGTGTATCTTTACCTATGTGGTCTTGAATACGCCCTGGTGTACCAACGATAATATGTGCGCCATGTTCAAGTGAAATACGCTGTGGTGTTAAGGGCATACCCCCACACAGAGTTAAAATCTTAATGTTATGTTTAAAACGTGCCAACTTACGAAGTTCATTAGCTACTTGGTCAGCGAGTTCGCGGGTAGGACACATGATCAGTGCCTGGATTTTCCACTTTTTAACATCAAGTTTATGAAGCATCCCCAGACCAAATGCAGCAGTTTTACCACTACCTGTTTTGGCTTTGGCGATGATATCTTCACCCGCTAAGGTTAAAGGGAGGCTCTGTTCTTGGATAGCTGTCATCTCTGTGTAACCCATGTTTGCTAGGTTGTCTAACATCGCTTGTTCGAGGGGAAGGTTGGAAAATAGTTTGTTGCTCATAGTACTTCTTTGTTGTAACTAGACAGAGATGCCTAGTGTTATAGATGTAACATTATACTCTCTTGTGATGCTTTTCGTATAGTTGAATTTTGGGCTCAAATAAAAGTATATTTACGCGTAAGAAGATAAAACCTCAAATTTATTTGAGGTTTTATAAGCAGATCTTTTAAAGTACCTTATGAAACGACTTCCACTCGCAACATTTCATCATTATCTACATTCTCGATCACAATACGCTCAACACGTTCTTGCCAGAAGATACCAAATGCTTTGATATCTTCTGGCTCGGCTGAACCACCCATCACTTTTTGCATCAATGGTTGCATGTCCGGTAGTGGTGGGACTACATTGGGATTATAAAAAACATCTACACTGACACCAGTGTCAACACGTGTAAAACGTGCACTTGAGTGTAAACCTGCATTAAACGTCATGAGTGAATGACGTGCGAACTTACCGTTTAATCCTTTAAAACCACTTTTGTCGGTCGCGCCTGTCAGTTGAGAGATAACATTGCCAATCACACCAGCGACCCCTTCTTCCATCGGCTCTTTAAATGCTACTTTGATATTACCACGTACCGGTGTTTCGTGTGGGTAAAGTGCTTTTAATGCTTTAAGTGTCATCAAGTATGCACCAGCAACTGTTGGGCAACTATGTCCTGCTGATTTAACTACATCAAGGTAATTAAAAGTAAGTTCACCGCCTTCAAAAGCACCCAGAACATTGGATAGTGGATCCACTAAGGTGATAGTCTCAACGTCATTAAAAAAGTTTGGGTAAGTCATGATTATTGTCCTAATTTTGTATTTAACTCTCTGTATACTCAGAGATTTCAATGAGTATATCAGAGTAGATTTAAGACACTATTGATTTAAAGCAAGTGAGGCATCACCATAAGCACTGTTTATATTTATATTTTTGTTACAATGACTTTACTATTTTTATGGAGACTTATATGCCTACAATTACTGTTCATTCACCCTTTGATGGTCACCTTTTAACGAAACTTACCTTAGCTACTAAACAAGATGTTGATACAGCTTTAGATCTTGCACGTAGCGTATATGAAGACCAAAAACAGTGGTTGCCTAAGTATGAGCGTATCGCTATTTTAGAGCGCACGGTTGAGATCATGTCTTCACGTATTGAAGAGCTTACCCTTATCGCTGCTAACGAAGGTGGTAAACCGTACATGGACTCTAAAGTTGAAGTGGAACGCGCTATCAATGGTGTTAAACTAGCTATCGAGCATATGGGTGCCTTTGAAGGTAAAGAGATCACGATGGGACACACCAAAAGTTCTGCCAACCGTATCGCCTATACCATGAAAGAACCTATCGGTGTTGTTGCAGCTATCTCTGCTTTTAACCACCCACTAAACCTTACTGTTCACCAGATGGTTCCTGCTATTGCAGTTGGTTCACCTGCCCTCATCAAGCCCTCTCTACTCACGCCTATGTCAGCACTCAACTTTGTTGAGATCTTATACGAAGCAGGTCTTCCAAAGGCTTGGTGTCAAGTACTGATCTGTGAGATCGAAGAAGCTGAGTACTTAGCAACTAATCCTAAAATAGATTACCTAACATTCATCGGGTCTGCTGGTGTTGGCTGGTACCTCAACTCTAAAGTCGCACCAGGTACACGTGTTGGCCTAGAACATGGTGGTGTTGCTCCTGTTATCGTAGAAGCTGATGCGGACATGGAAGAACTTATCCCAGCTTTAGCTAAAGGTGGGTTCTACCATGCAGGTCAAGTGTGTGTCTCAGTTCAACGTATTTACGTACACAACAGCATCTTAGACGAAGTAACACAAAAGCTAAGTGTTGCAGCCCAAAAAATGGTCGTAGGTGATCCGCTTGATCCTAAGACAGAGATAGGACCGATTATCTCACATAGTGAAGTCAAACGTATCGACAATTGGGTAAAAGAGGCTGTTGAAGGTGGTGCAAGCTTAGTCTGTGGTGGTAGCACCATAGGTGAGAGCTGTTATGAAGCAACCATCTTACTTAACCCACCAAAAGATGCCTTAGTCAGTACCAAAGAAGTCTTTGGTCCAGTCGTTTGTGTCTATGGTTATGATGATGTTGAAGAGGCCTTTGATGCAGCCAATTCACTTGAGGTCTCATTTCAAGCCGCTATCTTTACCAAGAACATCGATATGGCACTCCACGCCGTTCGCCGTCTCAACGGTACAGCAGTTATGGTGAATGATCATACAGCCTTTAGAGTTGACTGGATGCCATTTGGTGGGGCTAAAGCTTCTGGCTTAGGTCTTGGTGGGATCTCTTATTCAATGGAAGAGATGAGTAAAGACAAGCTTATGGTGATAAAGTCTAAAGCACTTTAATCCTATTACCCCTCATTCATCCGAGGGCATTTCCTTTGGTCTCCTGCCAAGGCAGGAATCTACAAACTTATAATTTCTAAGTGATACTTTTTTGACTCAATATCTCGTGGATTCCTGTCTACACAGGAATGACATGTTCTATCCTATTTGATACACTAAACTAAAATTCTCGTATACTTTCAACTACGGCGCTCACTGAACGTGAAGCATCCATCACTTCAAAATCATCACCCACGTTTAAAACACTAAGATCAAGTACTTTACCATCTTTAGCCACTTGAGCAAATCCTTTTTTGCTCTTCTGCTTTGGATCTTGTGCCTGCATCGCAGCTACCAAGGTCGCTAATCTGTTTTGCATCTGTAACAGATTACTGTTTGTCTGCCTAGTCAAGTTTTCAGTTATAGGCGTTAACTGACGGCTTCTATTTTCCAATTGATAGTTTATCGTTTGATCAAAACGGTTTTTTAACTGCTCAATCTCTTCAACACTATTTTTAAGACGCTGTTCTATGGAGTTTTGTTCATACGAACGTCTAAGATGTAAAAGTTGTTCACCTGCATTAAAAAGCTTTTGTTGCACACTTTGGTTCATCTGTTGAGAGATGATATCCAAGGTCTGCAGAAGCTCATTTTGATCAGGGAGTATCATCTCCATAGCAGCACTAGGCGTTGGTGCTCTGAGGTCTGCTACAAAGTCACTAATCAACCAATCTATCTCATGACCCACGGCAGAGACGACAGGTGTCTGAGCTTCATAGATAGCATTAGCAACAACCTCTTCATTAAAGCCCCAGAGATCTTCCATACTTCCACCACCACGTCCAACCACTATGACATCAAAGTTTTGTGCATCTGCTGCTTTGATAGCATTGACAATAGAGGGTGCTGCATATTCTCCTTGAACAACGGTGTCATAGACATAAAGTTCTACCATTGGGTAGCGTGAACTTGCCACACGCTGCATATCTTGAAGGGCAGCTCCTGTTGCCGATGTTACTAAAGCGATACGTTTTGGAAACTTAGGTAAAGGTTTTTTAATCTCAGGAGAGAAATAGCCCTGCTCACTTAGACGTGTTTTGAGTTGCTCAAACGCAAGAGCTAATGCACCATGACCTGCTGGCTCGATGTTAAAGGCATTGATCTGGTAACTACCACGAGGTGCATAAAGTGTGATCGCACCCTCCACAACAACCTTTAACCCCTCTTCAAGACGAAACTTGAGCTTAGAAGCATTACCCCGAAACATCACACCACTGATAGATGAGCTTTCGTCTTTAAGTGTAAAGTAGATATGGCCTGAGTTATGATGGGTAATACGAGAGAGTTCGCCTTCAACAAAGACACGAACAAAGGTGGTCTCTAAAAGACCTTTTATCTGTTCATTAAGCGTGGAGACAGTGATGGTGTTCAAGAGAAATCCTTAGAGGTTAGTAGTGCATTGCACCCTGTTAGTACGCTTCACGTATGTTAATGATGAACTACGTTCATAAGTTAGTGAGTAATCGACAGATCTACTAACCTTACTAACTCACTCACAAAGTGCGAAGCACCACTAACCACTTTGATTATCGCTTTCGAGCAATAATCAAAGTCGAGATATCCATAGAAAAACTCTCAGTATACATAATCTCAAAACCAGCTTCTTCTAACTCACGCTGCATATTGGCAACCGTTAAGAAGCCTTCAATCGAGTTTGGAAGGTACTCATAGGCTTCTAAGTTTTTGGAGATGAAGCCACCTACTTTAGGTAAGACTTTGTTCATATAAAAGTCACGTATCTTACCTAGCAGTGATGGGTTCTCGTTTTTCATAAACTCCAAGATGACAACCATACCACCTGGCTTCAAAACACGGTTAAACTCTGCTAAACCCTTCTGACGCTCAACCACATTACGAATACCATAAGAGATAGAGAGCATGTCCGCCTTAGCATCTTCAAGAGGGATCTCTGTTGCCGGTGCAATCACAAAGTCAAACTCGGGGAACTTCTCTTTACCTACACCAACCATACCTTCTGAAGGATCAACACCTAAAAGTTTAGCAACTTTAATGTCACCCTTCTCGGCCTGTTTACGCCAATAATCCATCATATCACCCGTACCACAGGCAACATCAACAATTAGATCAATCTCTTTTTTTCCATAAAACTCAAAAGACTTATCACACCCTTTTTTGCGCCAACTTCTATCGACACCCATGCTCATCACACGGTTTGCCTTGTCATAAGTTGGGGCAATGTCATTAAACATCTTTACAATTTTTTCTTGTTTTTCCATAATCTCTCTACTCTTAATTTATTAATTGAACCCTCTGAACAATTAGGATGTTCTCAGAGAGTTCAACTTTTTTCTAACCACATCAGGGTGTCATCACCACTTGTCTTGGAGTGTACTGTTCTCATCTCAAAAGTGCTATTTGTAAAGCGTATTGTACCACCGCTTTTGGGTGCAACAAAACAGAGGTATGCATCGACCACATCTTTAGTCGCTTCAAACATGCTTGGGCCACCTTCGATCAAGATGTTTTTATAGTTTTTCAGACGTTCTAATGAAGATTCAATAAAAACATTACGCCCTTCTACGTTAAAGAGAGGAATTGTCTGATCAAACTTATGTTGACGAGAATAAACAAGAACATCACACACTTTCCCATCTACAAGACGTGCATCTAAAGTAGGTCTATCATTACGTACTGTCTCACCACCAATAACAATAAGATCACTGCAATCACGCATCGCATGTACATGGATACGAGAGAGGTGAGAAGAGATCGTACCACCATCTATCGTACCATCCAGACGTTGCGCCCACTTGTAGGTCACATAAGGTTTACACTGCCAAGTCACAAAAGGCTTCAGTAGGTCCTGAGCACGCTCAGCACAATCATCAACCATTGCTACTTCACAACCACCTTCTTCTAACAGCTCGATACCACCCGCGGCTTCCTCATTAGGATCTTTTTGTCCTATAAATACCTTTTTTACACCCAATACTTTAATGAGCAGTGCACATGATGGCGTTTTTCCATGATGGGCACAAGGTTCCAGTGTTACGTAAAGTGTACACTCAGAAAACATATTGTTGTGATTGGTAATAAGAAAGTCATGGATTTGTGCAGAATCACTTAGTAGTAAAATAGAACTATCATCTGTTAATTGCGAATAAGCCATCTGTAACGCATTGACTTCAGCATGAGGCTCACCTGCTTTTTCGTGAACTCCTACTGCAATGATCTTGCCATGTTGATCCACAACAGAACAGCCAACCGCTGGATTAGGAAAGGTCAAACCTTGGAATTCCCAAGCAGAGTCAATAGCCACTTGCATTGGTGAAGGTCCATGTAATAACATCAGTATGTCACTTTAAAAAAGGTAGATAGATTTGTTTTAAACGCAGAAGTGATGAGCACAGGGCTTACCACTCAAAGTAGGTAGTTGCTTTAATAACGTCTTTAAAAGAAAATGACTTTTCACCCTCTTCTGTGTCAAGGGTAATAAGATCACCTTCAACACTTTTAAGCGTACCACGTAGTTTCTTCTCTTCTGTCGTCTGAACACGAAGTTTTTCACCTAATGAACACTGAAAGTGCATCAATGACTTTAACTTACGTTCAATACCGGGAGAGCTTACTTCAAGGCGGTAATCACCACGTACTGGTGCTGTTACATCAAGAAGAGGAGAGATCATCTTAGTAACTTGAACGACTTGCTCCATACTTACACCCTCACTGGTAGGGTTGATAATGTTAACACGGTAGATCGTCTCTTCATGCTCTGTAACTGTTGCAATATCCCAGATCTTAAGATCTAAAGATTCCACCATACTTTTGATGTCAGATTCAAGACTCATCTTTTCTCTCCTTAGCGATCTGTTTAAAAAGATCTTCTATTTTCTGACTCTGTTTGAGTAGGTCATCAAACTCAAATGTCAGTGTGGGTGAACGAAACCAACCTTGATCTTTCATACAGTGCGTCTCAATAATAGGACGCGCTTTACGGAGTTGACGTAAAAACTCAACACGTTCAGCTTCAGTATAATCATGAGGGTCAAGAAAGACTTTACAGTCACTACGACCTTTAGCACACTTGACTTCAATCACATCAAGCTCACGTAGGCGAGCATCGTTAAGTTGTGAAAGAGCCTCGGGGATCAATTCACCAAGAATTGAGTCGAAGCGTTTGAGCTTTATCTCAGCGGGGGTCAAAGTTCTACTTTTTGCTCAACTTTAACGAATGTCTCGATAACATCGCCAACCTTAACATCTTCGTAACCATTAAGTACAACACCACACTCAAGACCTTTACCAACCTCTTTAACATCGTCTTTGAAACGTTTAAGAGAGTCAAGTTGACCTTCATGGATAATAACACCGTCACGAATAACACGTACAAGCTCGCCACGAACCATCTTACCGTCCATAACCATACAACCTGCAACCATTCCCTTAGGAATTTTAAAGGTATCACGTACATCTGCTTGACCAGAGTGTTGCTCAGTATACTTCGGAGCCATCATACCCGTAAGCATTCCAGTGATATCATCAAGAAGCTGATAGATGATCGTATACGTACGGATCTCGATACCTTTTTGCTTCGCAGATGCTTTAACTGAACCCGTAGGACGTACGTTAAACGCTAAAAGAACACAGTTCTCAGAGTTGTTAACAAGTGCCAAGTCATTCTCAGTCACCCCACCAACACCAGAAGAGATAACCTCTACCTTAACTTCTTCATTACGAAGTTCCATAAGACTTGTCTTAATCGCTTCGAGTGAACCATGAACGTCAGTCTTAAGAACAACCTTAAGCTGCTTCAAGTTACCTTCTTTGATTAGTGCGGTAAGTTCATCAAGAGATGTCTTAGTACTTGCAGAAAGTTCTTTCATACGGTCATAATCAGCACGCTTAGTAGCAAGCTCACGCGTCTCTTTGTCAGAGTCCATAGCGATCATTACTTCACCGGATGCTGGTACAGAGTTAAGTCCAACAATAACAGCAGTGTCAGAAAGGCCAAGAGACTTAATCATCTTCTTCTGATCATTAACAATCGCTTTAACACGACCATAAGCAGAACCACAAACTACATTGTCGCCCACTTTAAGTGTACCGTTTTGAACGATAACCGTTGCTACAGGACCACGACCTTTTTCAATCGTACTCTCAACAACAACAGCCTTAGCCATTGCTTTAGGGTTTGCTTTAAGCTCAAGAACTTCCGCGGTAAGAAGAATATTTTCAAGAAGTTCATCAATACCTGTGCCCGCTTTTGCAGAAACTGGGATAAACTCAACATCTCCACCCCAATCAACAGGTGTCATCTCTAGTTCTGCCATCTGACCTTTAACAAGTTCAGGGTTAGCAGACTCTTTGTCCATCTTGTTGACAGCGACGATAACTGGAACACCAGCTTCCTTAGCATGTTTAATCGCTTCTTTAGTCTGAGGCTTAACACCATCATCAGCAGCAACAACAATAATGATAATGTCTGTTACAGCAGCACCACGTTTACGCATAGCAGAGAAAGCCGCGTGACCCGGAGTGTCTAAGAAAGTAATCTGCTTGCCGTTCTTCTCAATAGAGTAAGCACCGATGTGCTGTGTAATTCCACCCGCTTCACCGTTAGCAACACGCGCATTACGGATTGCATCAAGAAGTGAAGTCTTACC
>Ga0256828_1001208_pt1 | contig 16388 bp, 16 predicted proteins | sample CV88metaG_FD_185993 | JGI IMG/M metagenome (GOLD analysis project Ga0256828, IMG submission 185993) | Hydrothermal vent microbial communities from East Pacific Rise, Pacific Ocean - CV88 | ecosystem: Environmental > Aquatic > Marine > Hydrothermal vents | place: Pacific Ocean: East Pacific Rise...
GTTGGATCTGTATGAATTCAACCCTCAAAAAACTAAAAAATAGGACTTAAAAAAAGAGTGTTGCTTGAGGTTACATTTCGTGAAAAAAACTCATGAAAAACTGCCTAATTTAACTCCGCGGTTGACAGGAACGGTTAGGAAGAGTTTACTAGAAATTGAAAGTGGTGGGTCCGCGGGGACTCGAAAGTCCTTATTTACGAGTCTGTAGGAGACAAATTTTAAAAGTTATCCCTAAAGTTATCCCTAAAACTCAAAATGTACGTGGTTCGAGAGTAGTTTTTTTAAAGATTTTACAGATTGTAACACTTTATGACTCTAGAGGAGGGTGGATCATGCTACATTACTTCTTTTCTCAATTTTTCTTTAGTATAACATAGATTTAAGAGAAGATTAATTACAGGAAAAACTCACAAATATCAACTTCTAATACATCTGCAATTTTTACAAGATGTTCAATATTGAAATGTTTGTTATTGGTACATAATTCTGCCATAGAAACAGTGCCTACTGCTTTATGCCCAATAGCAAGGGAGAGTGATAATTGAGAGATACCTTTTTCTTGACGTAGCTTTTTTACGTTCAATCCAATTTTTTTATAAATTTCAAGTATTTGTTCTTTGTCTATATTGGATTCTTTCATAATTACATACCTATAGTAAAACTAACTATAAGTATATAGATGGTACATTTTTACATCAACTAACTATAGTTAGGCAAGGAAGTTCAAATTATGACAGCTGACCAATTTTTTACTTTTCTAATCGTTATATTCTTATTTTACGCTGTTGTTGTAAGACCACTAATATGGCTATATAAAAAGATGTTTCCTAAATTAGAAGGGCTAGCCCTTAAAACAGAGAAAGAGATGGATACCATTAGAGAAGTCCAACTCTTCAATATTCCTAATATCGGTAAAGAGTACAGTGTGCTTGGTATGATAGAAGCATTTGACACGGATAAGACACAAGCTAAAGAAAAACTGCAACTACAAGCCTTAGAACTAGGAGGCAATGCTGTTATCAATGTTATTTCAAATATAGATAATAATGTTAAAGGAAGTGTAGGTTCTGTAGCAGGTATGCCTAGAATGGTTGAGGGTAGAACTTCTACTGTTACCACATACCATTATGAGGGTACGGCGGTTAAATTAATTTAAAGGACTCCTATGACAGATAAAGAACGATTTATACCTATTTTAGAAAAGATAGAACAAAAAATACAGGCAAATACAGCACTAAACGAACATGAAAAAGTATATCTATCGGCTGTTATCTCTAACCAAATAAATGTGCAACATGGATATGCTGACCTCATTAGTTACGATAAAGGCATTGAAATATATGGTTTTGAAAAAACAGTAGCCTACCAAAAAGAAAAGGCATCATGACAAGAGAAGCCCTCAAATCTCCCCTCTAAAAGCCCTGTCTAAAAGCGAAGCTTTCAGATCTTTGAGACTTTGCATCTTCTCTTGTTGCGCCTGTTTGAGCTTCTTTGTTTTTTGGGAAAGTTTGTCTAGGTAGGTGATGGTTTTTTGTTGGATAGTTATGGGTGGGATAGGTACTTTTAAATCTCTTACCATAGTCAATTTTACTCTTTGTCGAGTCGCGCCTTTTGAACTATCAGAAAATTGTTCAATTGCTAATTGCGAATTAACTGCATACACAATGAAAGAAACTAAAGCTTTTTCAATACTTGGTCTAACGCGAATTACATCTGCGACTATTATCCCACTTTTTAAAAAATCAGGAACAATACATGCTTTACCTAGTGGATCTCCTAATTTTGTTATAACAATATCACCATTAACAAAAGAGTGTCTTTTAAGTTTTTTTGCTTTTTCTTCTGATACATATTTAATATCTTTATCAATAAAACTAAACCGTTGAATATTTTGTAATCTTATAATAGGAATACCACTTTCAATATATTCAGAAGCTTTCAAGTTTGAGCCAAAAGGACCATCGACAATATTTTTTTTTGGATCATCAACAGAATTAGATAAAATATCCATTCCATACTTCCCTTCCAACTCCCCAAACACCTCATTCAACACAGACCCCATCAAAGCATCCGCTTCATCCATGTTTTGCTGATGCAGGGTGATAGCTTGGTCTATCTTGGCGAAGAGGCTGTCAAGCTTGGCTACGATGCGTTTTTGTTCTTGGAGGGGTGGGAGGGGGATAGACATATCATTGATTTGTTGTGTGCTTAAATTTGGTTGTGCCGCACCTAAAGATCGTGCTAAATTTTTTTCTATTTGCGTTGATAAAAAGTAAAAAAGATAACTTCTTAAATCAAAATTCTCTATCCTGAACAATCCAACTCGCTGATTCAGATAAGATTCTTCTTTTCTATCATATAAGCCAATTTTACCTGTTGTAGCTCCGCTCATAGCTATCAACAAATCATTCTTTTTGATTTGATATGTGTCTAAATTTTTACTATAGTCTTTTGGATTGAAATATACTACATCATCTAAAGTAACTTTTTCATTTTTGATATTTTTAATCCTAACAATAGGTAATCCATCATTTGTAAATAATTTACTTTTAAAAGCAAATCCATTTTGAAGTTTGACAATATTACCTAACTTCTTCCACTCCCACCCTTCAGGAAGCCCATACAACTCACCCATCGATATCCTTACCCTCGATGATCGCTTCTATCTCATTCATAATCTTCTCTATCTCAGCACCATTTGACTTGATATTCTTCACTATCTCCAGTGGTGCTTTATGCTCTACTACCTCTACATTATTCGGGTTCTTTGCAGAGATGTCGTAGTCTACTATGTCATTGACATTGACTATCCACGAGTTGACAGTAAGCTTTCGTTCTTTCCATACTGCTAAGAACTCTTTGAAATGCTCATACTGTATAGGTCTGTTTTTCGTGAGCTTCTTTTCAGGGTTTACTTCGTAGTAAAATATCTCTGAGGTACTCCCAACACGGTCGAAAAATACTACATTCGTCTTCACGCCACTGTAAGGCAAAAACACCCCACTAGGCAGGCTAAGTATGGTATGCACGTTAAAACGCTCCAGAAGCTCCTTCTTGACCGCTTGAAACGCCTTATTTGTTTGGAACAACACACCCTCAGGGATGACCACACCACATCTACCCTCCAGCTTAAGATGGTTCATCATGTGTTGGAGGAACAGAAGCTCTGTCGCATTAGACTTGATGGGGAAGTTCTGCTGTATCTGCTCTTTCTCTTTCCCGCCAAAAGGTGGGTTCGCCAGTATACAGTCATAACGGTCTTTCTCCTCTAGCCCTCGTATGTCTCTAGTAAGCGTATTGGCTTTGGCGATATTGGGTGACTCTATGCCATGAAGTATCATATTCATCACACCCATTACGTAGCTCAGAGGTGTCTTTTCGTTACCGAAAAAGGTATCTTCGTTTAAGAATTTAAGTTGTTCAGTAGAGAGTTCTCTCTGTTTGTTAGACGCCACATCTTCATAGCGTATATGGTTGTAAGCATCTATGAGAAACCCACAACTCCCCGCAGCAGGATCATAGATAGTCTCCCCGATCTTGGGGTCAAGTACATCGACAATGGTTTTAATAAGCGGACGAGGTGTATAAAACTCCCCAGAGTTACCCCCGTCACTCCCCATATCTTTAAGCAGTTTTTCATAGATGAGTGAGAGTTGAAACAAGTCAGCCTGAGAATGAAAGTCCATCGCATCGATGATGTCTAGCACCTCTCTAAGTGTATGCCCATTGGCAATACGGTTATCGATAAACTCAAAGATAGCCCCTATCTTATATTTCACCGACTTCACATCAGCAGTAATGGATTTGAACCCCTTGAGATACGGAAACAACTCCCCATTCACAAAGTCCAGCAGATCATCCCCACTCTGAGCATTCATCAGGTCAAGCTTCCCCTTGGCATCTTTAGGACAAGCCCAAACATCCCAACGATACTTCTCATCTATGATGTAGGTATAGCTCTTCCCATCAAGCTCCGCTTCTTCTGCCTTGTTTATCTCTAGGTCATTGATGAACTTGAGGAAGAGTATCCAAGATATCTGCTCTGTGTACATCATTGCACCGCTGATACCGTCGTCACGGCGGAGGATATCAGTTATTCTGTTTATTTTTGATTCCAATTTCACTTCTTTCTTAATTTTTATACCAATTTATTCTATATCAATCGAATCATCATAGGCACGGATAAAATCACCTTTTAGTTTATTTATCTCTTCTTCTATTTTTACTTTTAATCTTTCAGGTTCACTCTCAGAACACTCTTTTATTCCTTTTAAAATTTTATGATATTCATTAGGCGATATACGTCCAGATAATTTAATACCTAATATAGTTGGGAAAACAGACCTATATGTTTCTTTAACATCTTTTCTAGTAGGTACTAAAGCAATATAATGCAATAAGAACTCTGGTCTTATAATATAAAATCCATAATTTTTTTTAACTAACTCTCTAGTAAATCTCATTGTTGTTTTTTCACTTGTTAACCACCAAGTTTTATATCCAAACTGATTTCCATATCCTACTTCTTTATTTTTCTTACGCATTTTATATACTAAATCAACAGTTTTTGCAGAATGGAGTGCAAGTTCATCTGTTTTCTTTACTGACTTTAATTCCTCAGTCAATTCGTCTACTTGTACTTTATCGATAAGGCTATCAATTTCCTTGTTATCTTTGAATTCTAATTGAAATTTATATATCAAATATGTTTTGAGTTGTTCTCGACCCTTAGTTGTATGTAGATCACTATAAGTACAAAACCGCTCAATAAAGCCTTGCCATGAGTTTATTTTTAGAACATCATTTAAAAGTTTATGGTAAAAATAAGATCTAATTAATATTTTTGAGGACTCTCTTGCAATTTCTACCTTCATATATTTATCAATACTTGAAAAATGATTTTGATATTCCCAATCTGATGTCTTTAAGTTATTCCATACTTCATCAATAATATATTCTGTACATAAAAGTGAAGAATTACTATCTTTTAGTATTTTCAACATATTAGTTGTTGACTGCATATTTTCATCAAGTAGATTTTCAGATAATGCTCTTACAAGCATATCAGAACCAACAATTAAATTAAATTCTTCAGACATTTTTTCAAAATAGTCTACCACACGATTATCTGCTTTTAAACTTAGTAATAATATATATGTTTCTGAAAGTTTATTTAAATAATTTCTAATAATAGGATTATCTCTCTGGTAGAAAATATAACTAATTAATTTAATTAATAGTTCTCTCTCTTCTGCCCAGTCTCCTGAATATCCCTGAGCTTTAAAAGCTAAATCAATATTATACACTACAGGATGCTTATTAAAATCTTGTTCAGGATTTTCTATAAAAGTAACAAATTCTAATCCTTCATTTTCAAATGTAATATGTAATATTTTCAATAAAACCTGTACTAGTTTTTTCAAGTCATCTTCAGAAAACCTAGATTCATACTTTTTTAATTCTTCTAAAAATATCTTTTGTACTTCTATAAATAATGCTTCATCTTCAATATTTTGAGAAAGTATTTTTTCTCGTGTTTCATACGGTAAACAAAAACCACTAACTTTTTTATGATATTGAATAACTTTTCTACCATGTTTGGTTAGAGTCTTTGATAATACGTCTAGTCTATGCTTTAAAGAACCTTTAAGAAATGTTTTTGTTGTTGGCAAAGTATCTAATATTTTTTCTAAAATTTGTGCACTACTCATAAATCGTTTTTCATCAGGATCTGTATCTTCTAAAGCCCAAATAATTAAACTATCAGTTAAGGAATTAACCATACCACTTCTATCAGTTTTATTTTCTAATTCTCTTTGTATGAATGCAAACAAAAATGGTAAATTTGAATCGTGTAATTCACTCGATGTCTGCATCATTAATGAAGTACTTCCAAAATTTCTTAAAAAATCATATGTAGCCAATAAATTATCTTTGAAAGCCAATTCTGTTTGTCTAGAATATTGTATATTATGTGAAATATACTTTGCATCTCGAATAGATAATCTAACACTAAATTCATCAAAAATATCATCTTCTATTTTATCTATATCGGGAACTATGATAGATGTAAGATACGTTAATTTTTTCACATCTCTTCCATAGTCCATCAAGCGTTTAATTGTTTTTTTTATTTTAGTTTTTGGCTGTTTATCAATTGAAATCTGCGTAAAAGATGTATTTTTATCTTCCTCTTCATATAATCCTACATCTTCATTAATTCCATCTGCCCCACCATCATGTAATCCCCCAACAGGCTTAAATTTATTTCCTGTAAGTGCAGAATAAAAAGTTTGTGCAAAACTTTCAAATAGAAATCCGTCTGAATTATCTTTCAATGTTTTCAATACTAAATCTGGTGTAATATTTATATTATCTGCCATTATTTAATTCCTTCTAATTCTTTTTTTATTTCAATAAATTTTTCCATTGGATTAGGTAACAATTCATGTACTAAAAACCTAATCCATTCAGAAGTGTATACATAATCATCATGTGTATCATCATATAAACAATACTCAGTTTTTGTATCAAATGGATTATCTGTTTTATTAATAGGTTTAACCTTATAGTATTGACATAGTTTTGGATGATGATATGAAGCATTAAACTTAACTTCACTATTCATGTTAAATATTCTTCTTAATATTTCAATTACTTTTGATGGCTTATATCTTTTGGCATTAACTGCTTCCTGAATAATTTTTTTATCTTTTATTACTGCTGTAATTGTATTATAATCTTCTGTAGTTAGGGAATCTTCTTTAACAAAATCAATAGATAGATCGCTTCTTTTTGTATTAGATATTTTTGGAATAATTAAAAACTTTATACTATATTTTTGAGATTCGAAAACTTCATCTGACAATGCTGTTTTATATTTTTCAATAAATTGTTTTATGTCTAATAACTCTTTGGATAGTTGTCGCTTTTGAGATTTTTTTTGCTCCAATGAATTATACGTTGAAAACTGTAATGCAAACGCTAAACTTTCATTTATAGAATATTCTTCACCAAATTCTTCCATTATAAAAGTTTCATAATTATATAAAAATGATTGACACTCTCCAAAGGTAATCATATCAATATCTGTTTCGGTTAAATCTCTATGTTCAACCTTGTTTCGTAATGCAATAAAAAATAATATATTAGCTCTTACTGATTCATCAAATTTTCCATATTCTTTTACACATTTGGTTATTTCCCAGCTTTTATATTCACCATCAATTTTTTCAAATTTCCCATTCTTTTTTTTATAATAATATTTTATTCCCTCGGAATGAAAGTATGAATGTAAAGCTTTTGTCCAACCAATAATCATTAATGCAATAAAAGATTGTACTTTGAATTGTGTTTTAGGTTTATTATATATTTCAACAGCAGTTAACACACTTTCAATTGAGTTTTGTAATAAATATTTTGCTGTTCCTTTTCTAAGTTTTTTAGCCATTACCTATAAATCTCCCTCTGCAACCCAAAATACCCTTCACGAATATTGGCTGCACTTTCAAATGCCTCTTTCAACTCATTTCTGTCTATGCCAGAGAGTTTAATGAGAGAAGAGAGCTTGTCACTCCCCATCTCTTTGACCCCGTCTTTCTCATACCTCTCCAAAATGAAGTTCAAAAACTCTTTAACCTTACCATTATGATACCTCTCTATATACTTTCGGTAATGCACGGCAAACGCTCTCTCACTTCGTGTTTTGATGTCGAGATTAAACGCCAAGTGAGCTAGTACATCGTAGATGTCACTCTCCTCTGCATCAAAGATGGCTTTGAGTTCTTCTAATTGAACTTCGTCTATCTGCATACTTCGTAACTTACTTAAAAGCTCTTCACGCTTCAGAGGGTCTGACCATAGCTCTCTGAGTTGTTCTTCATCATGGAAGAACTTGTCAAGAATGCCTACTAAGAACTCTAAAAACTCATGTGTTTTGAGCGGGATGCCGTCATCTCCTACATAGGTGGTCTCAATGTCTATGACTTTGAGCTTTCTGCCTCGTATGTCGATGGTAACTTTCTCTTTGCCTTCTGTACCTTCGACAGGCTCAGGCACCGAAGACCCATAGGGTTGCTTACGCTCTTTAACTTCTCCTGTATCCTTTTCATCTTCTTCCGTAGTATCGTCTATCTGCTCTTCAGGTAACCCATCCCATGCATCATCATAGAAGAGATTAGTCGCACCCACAAAGTCTATAATGGTAAAAAAGTCCTTGCCATCATAAACTCTCGTACCACGTCCAATAATTTGTTTGAACTCTGTCATGGAACGGATAGGGGCAGTAAGGACAACGTTACGTACATTTTTGGCATCTACTCCGGTTGTGAGCATCTTGGAAGAGGTCAGGATGGTCGGGATGTCTCTGTCGTTGTTTTGGAATGCTTCAAGGAAATCACGTCCTATCTCTCCTTCATCAGAAGTGACACGGACACAGTAGTCATTGTCTTTGACCGTTTTGTACTTGTCTATGGCTATCTTCATGTCTATGGCGTGTTTTTGGTTTACACAAAAGACGATGGTTTTATCCATAGGGTTTATCTGCTCTAGTATGGTCTTAGCCACAAGTTCTGTACGCTTAGGGATGATAACTTGCTTTTCAAACTTGTCTAGTGTGACTATTTGCTCCTCAAGTTCACCTTGTACGATGTCGTTAGGGTTAAACTTATACTCATCGATGTTTGTTTTGATGCGTTTGACCTTGTAAGGCGTAAGGAAACCATCGTTTATTCCTTCTTTGAGACTATACTCATAGACAGGCTCTCCGAAGTATTTATAAGTGTCTCCATTGTCATCTCTTTTAGGTGTAGCAGTGAGTCCTAAGTGTACCGCAGATGAGAAATGGTCTAAGATGTCTCTCCAAGAACTTTCATCGTTAGCAGAACCTCTATGACATTCGTCTATGACTATGAGGTCAAAAAACTCCGGAGGGTACTGCTTGTAGTAGGCAGTCACATCGTTCTCTTCATCGAACTCATCTGACTTACGCTCAGCGATGGATTGATAGATAGCAAAGAAGACATTGGCATTGGTGGGTACTTTACCACCTCGTTTACGTATCTCTTTTCCATTGACACGGACGATATCTTTTTCTAGTGGGTTAAAAGTGTTAAAGGCTTGGTCTGCTAGTACATTTCTGTCTGCTAAGAAAAGCACTTTAGGTCGCCTCTGCGTCCCTGTTTTACTCCACTTGGCTTCAAAGAGTCTATAGACTATCTGAAAGGCGATGTACGTCTTACCTGTACCCGTAGCAAGTGTGAGAAGCACTTTGTCTTTACCCTTTGCGATGGCTTCAAGGGTTTTGTCCACTGCTATCTGCTGATAGTAGCGTGGTTTCATGTTGCCTTCAAAATGAAAAGGCTGTTTGATGATTTTCTCTATAGTGGGGGTAAGGGTAGGGAATTTACGCTCAAAGAGTGTCTGTGGTGTAGGGAAGGACTCTACCCAGTCACCTTTACCTGTGATAAGATTGTGTTCATAGATCTTATGCCCATTGGTTGCATAGACAAAATCAATTTTAAGTTTTTGGGCATAATTGATAGACTGCTGTAGTCCATCTAAAGGGTCTTTATTTTCAGCTTTGGCTTCAATGATGGCAAGATTGGTATTTTCATAAACAAGAAGGTAGTCCACATAATACTGCTTCCCACGCTTCCCACCAATGAGCTTACGCCCATCTGTGAAGTAGTATTCACGGACGATGTGGGATTCTAGCCAATGACTAGATTTAATTTGAGGGTCGATAAGTTTAGCTCTAGTATCTGCTTCTGTATATGCCAAATTTACCTCTCCCCAATTTGAAGTAATATATTTTAGCGTAAAAAGTTGTAGAATTGTCTATAGTTGTCCAAAGACGTCTGATAAGATATTATTATCTATTTCTACGTATTTTTTTTGAAGATAATTTACTTTCTATTTTCTCCTTTATACTACTTATAAATTGTTCAACTTTTCCTCCAAGTTCTCCAACTTTTGAAATAACTCGTTCAAAGAGTTCTTGTAACTGTTCGTTTGATCTTTCATCTTTTGTAACCACATGCTCTGCATCCTCTCTAAGCTCTTGTTCCACATCTCTTCTTTTTCGTACAAAACTTTTAAGTGATTCTGAGTAACCATCTCTAATCTCTCCAAGTACTTCTTGTCGCATGCTTCGTGCCTCTCTAACTCTTCTAATAGTCTCTTCTCCAATGCTGTCATCATGTTCTCCTTCTATGATAATATTTATCTCTTCTAATTCTTCTATTTTTTCTACTAGATATGGGTACTTCTTTTTGTTCTCTTTTGATTTATCTGCCACATACTTTTCAAGTCTTGAAGATAATGTCTTAATTTCACTTTTTGCATTTATATTCTGAAACTCATTTACCTCTTGTTCTTTTTCTTTTTGCATGATATTTATGCTTTCTAAACTTGTAAATTTTGAGGTATAGATATCATGTTTAAAGCGTCTTGCCTTCTTTGAATTTGGAAGTTTCAAAGATAAATAATTATCACCTTTCCTAGTGATTTCAATATTGCTTCTTTCTAAAACTAAAATCAATTCATCTCTACTTTTTATTTTTCCTTCTTGTACAGCATCCTGTATTTGTTTATTTAATGATTCGTAATTTTTTGTTTTACTGATTTCTACTTTTGTAGTATTGACACTTCTTCGATTTTTAGGATCTTTTGGATTATCAAATCTATATTTTAGATTTGTCAAATCTTGCCATATTTCAACCCTTGCTAGATCCGATTTATGATAATAAGGCTGAAGAGCCTTTTTGCTTTTCAGTTCTAACTTTGGAATGGCAAAATTCAATTCCAATCTATCTTTATCGGTATGTTGCACCCACAAAATATTATATTGATCTTTATTTAGTCCTGCCATCAAAATATTTTCAAACTCTTCCATCAATTTAAACTTTAAATCTTCATCTATATCTTTTTCTGAAAAAGATAAACACCCAACTGTCAGCTTCTGTTTGTTATCTATCAAACTGATAAGTTTACGAGTTAGTTCTTCGTTACCTTGTAAAAGTTTAGCTTGTTCTAATACAACACGCTTTTTATCGAGAAGATAATTTATAGCACCTATGCCACCACCACCTTTATTGGAAAAGAACTTAACCACCATGAAGTAATCCTGTTAAAGTTCTTTCAATATTTACAAGTGTTTGTAGTACCTGCATATCGATACATTTTTTGGTATTGACATAATGAGCAACTTGATTTATATTGATACCTATTTTATTGACCTGATAGACCATCTCTATTTCAAGTTTAGATTTTATCTCTTGATTTAAAATGGCAGATCTGGCTACTGTTGCAAATGAAAGATGATGTTCTTCTATTTGCTTTAACACATGCACATATTCCTGTTCATTAAAGCGTATTGTTTTACGTATATTTTTATTGGTACGCATACACACCTCCTCTGTGTAATGTTCACTGTGTATTTGAAAAAGGGTTTTAGGGAATCCCTAACAAGGTCTCATTTTTTGCCATTTTGGCAGACAATGAGTAACCTTGCCCTCTTAAAAATTGAAAGTTTTATCCGTCGGGGGAATAACTTCTTGCTCTTTGTTTGCTACAAGTTCTTTGTATCCTGTGTGTATTCTTTTCTATACACACATTATGAATGTAAACTTTTTTTGAATCTTTTTTGAATAGCATTTTTATTTACTATCTCATCTGTTTTATCATCGTAAAAGAGATGTATAAAACCTTCCATTTTTACATACCTAAGTATCTTTTTTCTAGCTTGAGAACATTGAACAGATTGACCAATAAGAATAGAGTAGTCAAAGTTATCAGTCTCTACTTGAGTTACTTCTATTTTTGGTAGTTTTTGTCGATTAACATACTTCATATAATCGATATAGTTATCTATTGTTTTTTGTTCATCATTTTTAAGATTAACAAGTATTTTTTTCTTCCATAAACGCTCAGATTTTTTGGGAACCAACCCGTCCATTTTTAGCCATCTGATAAAGGCATCAAATTCTTCTTTTTTCACTTCCATAGCTTCCTCTTCCTCTTCTTCTGTTATATGTGTGCAATTTTTGCACTCTGCTTGTACATAATTTATAATTATTTTAATCAAATTCTTGTACGTTGCATGGGGTGTGCAATTTTTTCACCCCATGAATTTTTTCTGATTATTTATTTGATAAACAACAAATTCGTCATACCACTGTTGAGTAGTTCGTAAATATTTTGTTTGATCATCAACTTCTATTAATTCTTTCTCTTTTAACTTGTTAATTGAATTAATTACTGTACGTTTAGATAAATCAAAAAAACCTGCAATTGTTTCACGAGAGGCAAAGCACCATCCAAAAACTATACTGTTAGGATTGTTTGATAGATGGTATATTGCATCGGCTACACAATAGTCATTATTGGATAAGCCATACTTTGTTCTTGGTAAATGTTGAATGGTTGTGTATCCTAGCTTTATTTCATATTTTTTCATGTTTTAGCCCTAGATAATGCTTTTTGTTTCTCCATCCACTCATCTACTTCCTTGTTATCCCAAACTGTTATTCGAGGGGATAAATTTATAGGTTTTGGAAATTTACCTTGTTTTGCTTGTTCCCAAATATGTGATTTACAAAGTTTGGTTTTATCTGAAACATCTTGTATTCGAAGATATTGCATAGTATGTCCTTATATTGTATTCGATGCTATTGGATGCATCTAAAACGTATTATGAGACAAGGGGTAGTAGAAAGATTGGCTAAAAAAATACCTATTTTTAGCCAAGATGCTTCAAACAACGTTATCATGGGGATTGAAAAAATGAAATATATTTTATTTTTTTAAAAAGATAGATGCATTATCTTAAAATATTGGAAAATATAGTATTATATTCTTATTGTTTTAATAAAAATTATTCTTTGAGAGCAAAGAGAAAGTGAGATGATATGGGTGAGTTAGATGGCTACGAAAAAGAAGCTCTTCTAAAAAAGCTTAGGATTAAGTGGATTTATAATTCAAATGCTATAGAAGGCAATACTTTATCTGAAGGTGATACCTCATTTATCATTGAAAATGGTTTGACCGTACAGGGTAAATCTCTTTCCGAGCATCAACAGGTAATAGGGCATATGAAAGCTTTAGATCTCATCTATGCTATGCTTGAAAAAGAGAGTATGAGTGAAGAAGATCTGTTTTTACTACATAAAGCTATACAGACTGAACACTTAGTAGATTATGAACGTCCAAATGGAGCCTATAAAGTTATACCAAATGGGAGATGGATAAATATTGATGGAAAAGATCAACATTTTTATTATCCATTACCAGAAGATATACAATATCTTATGGATTTATGGTTTAAGAATTTTGCTGATCTTACCCAACCGATAGCAAGTAGAAAAGAAGCTATAGAGATCTATACTGCTATGCATGTTTCTTTTGCAGGTATTCATCCTTTTTATGATGGTAATGGTAGACTAGCACGACTTATAGCCAATGTACCACTTTTAAAAAATGGCTATTTACCTATTATTATTGATTCTAAAGACAGGGCAGAATATATTGAACTTTTATCAACATATAATCTTAATTCAGAAGAATTAGATAATAGCAGTACAGAACTTATTATAAAAAATGATGCTTATTTTGATTTGATAGATTTTTTTACGTTTCAATATAAAAATTCTGAAGAAATTTTAAATACACTTAGGGAAAGTAAACACAATTTAGAACAGAAGCGTATACAAAGGCGTAACAAATAGCATATCTTTAGATAAGATGTAAATATTTTTTATTTTCTATTAAATCTTTTGCACGTTTATATCTATCCTCAACTACGGAAACTTTTGCATCTTTATGTTTTGATTTTAGTTCTTTAAATAATTGATTGATGACTTCTGAAACTCTTGTCTGTTTATCTTCAAATTTATCTATGATTCTACTTTTTAATATTCTTCTGTCTTCATCATCTAATCTTATAATATTCACTTTATTTGTTAAACTTTTGATAGATTCTTCTTTTTGTTTTTTACAGGCTTCAGTATATAGATGAAAGGATGTCATAACATCATATACCCATAGAATATCAATATAAGTATCTTGTTTTAATTTTAATTTCTTTTTGGGAGGAAGTTCAGAATAAGTATTATGAAAAAATAATTCTGATGAAGATAATAGCTCTTTTTTATTTGCATTAAAAAATAAACCATTAAGTATATTGGCAAATCGAACTTTTTTATCATCTAGGTAACCATGCTTATCTCTAATTATTTTGTTTGTTTCTTTCTCTGATTTTTGTTTATATAGTTCATCCTCTTTTTTATTGTCTTCATAGGCTTCTTTAATTACTTTGATCTGTTCTTGAAGTTCAGAAAGTTCACTATTTATGTTGATCTCAACTAAGAAACGTTTATGATTATTTGGGTTAATCATTTTAGGTCTATGCATACTAATAGATATTTTTTGTAATGGTTTATCAAGTATTTCATCACCATGCAAAATTGTATGTTCATTATCTTTACGGTAATACATTGTATCACTACCCTCTAAAATTTGAATAACCTCACCAGTATTCTTTGTAGCATATGGACAAGATATTTTTGTAGTTAATTGTTTTGCAATAAAGGAGTTATCATATAGTTGAGAAAGTAAGGTATTTGATTCAAATAATTCTTTGCTATTTTCTTTCATGTGTACACATAAGTCTTTATAAGTCATAGACATATCTGTGTCATATCGAAATGATTCTATTCTAAATAAAATATGTTTTACTACATCCTCATCTATACCAAAAGTATTCAATTTATTAAAATTAAAATTACTAGAAAGATCTTTTTTTAAAAGTGTATAATAAATTGATATTTCAGAAAGTACATCATCATTTCTAACTGCACATTCATAGGCAATACAATTACTAAATTCATATGCTTCAAAATCATATATATCTTGATATATAGAAAGCTTACGGCTAGGTATGTTAAATTCTTCAACTTCTGGTAATATAAATGAATCTCTACCAATCATTACTTACTCTTTTTAACTTCATTCAAATATGTACTCCACCACTCCATCAACTTCACCCTATCATCCAAATACTTAGCATGGTTATAAGCAGCTTTAACCTGATTTTGTTCTTTATGGGCTAACTGCATCTCAATGATGAGTGGATCAAAGCCATGTTCACTGATCTTTTCATGGAGTAGGGTAGAGAAGATACCTCTGAAAGAATGACTGACAATTTCTTCTTTTGTGTAGCCCAATCTACGTAGGGCAACATTGAGGGTATTTTCACTCATGGGTCTGTCTTTGTGGATGATACTTGGAAATACATATTTACCGTAACCACTAAAGTTTTTGGTCTCTTTGAGTATCTCCAGTACGGTATCGGTCAAAGGTACGATATGTTCTACCTTCATTTTCATCTTTTCAGCAGGTATTGTCCAGAGCCTCTTTTCAAAGTCTATCTCATCCCACTCTGCAAAACGAATATTTCCTGCACGTAGAGCCACATGAGGCATGATGCGTAGGGCTTGTTTGGTTGTATAGTCACCAGAGTAGTCATCTAATGCCAGTAAAAGTATTTTCAAGGCTTTGGGATCTGTGATAATAGGGTAGTGCTTCTCAATTTTCTTGCCTATCTCTTTACTTGGTTTTATAGAGCTTGCAACACTGTATTCAAGCAGTTCTCTATCTACACCATAGTCGAGTATAGATTTGATGAGAGAGAGTACTCTTCTGGCTGTTTCGTGTGTACCCTGAGATTTGATACGTCCTATGATATCTAATACATCATTTTTGGAGAGTTCTGCAATAGGAATATTGCCAATATATGGTGAACAGTGGTTAGCAATACGTCCTTTCTGTTTTTTATGGTGATTTTCACTTATGGGTGTTGCAAGTGTAAGGATGTGGTTAAAGTAGGCATCAGCAAGGTAAGAAAAGGTGTATTGGGTTTTAGTAGCTTCCTCCTTGATGGCTTCTTTCTCTTCTTTGCGTTCAGCAGAGGGGTCAATACCTTGTGCGATCTGATATTTTAGATCTTCGCGTTTTTTTCTGGCTTCCTGTAAAGTAACTAAAGGATAGACACCTAAAGAGATACGCTTCTCTTTGCCGTCAAAATTATATTTAAGTCTCCACCACTTTTTGCCTTTTGCAGTAATGGAGAGATAAAGTCCCCCACCATCAAAGAGTTTGTACTCTTTTTCTTTAGGTTTAGCTGCTTTTATCTCTTTGTCTGTGAGTGGTCTAACCATACGTGCCATAGGGAAACTCCTTATTTTTAGGGATAACTTTTTCTGCTTATTTTCTATATTTTAGCAGTTATCCCTAAAGTTATCCCTAAAATATCTGGAGATAGGTAGATTATACTGGATGCTATTGGATGAACAAATAGGCTTTAGGCTCGTATTTAAGGGGGTTAGTTGGAT
>Ga0256828_1001209_pt1 | contig 16377 bp, 17 predicted proteins | sample CV88metaG_FD_185993 | JGI IMG/M metagenome (GOLD analysis project Ga0256828, IMG submission 185993) | Hydrothermal vent microbial communities from East Pacific Rise, Pacific Ocean - CV88 | ecosystem: Environmental > Aquatic > Marine > Hydrothermal vents | place: Pacific Ocean: East Pacific Rise...
TTTCATACACATAAGAAGCTATCTCTGGAGGGGTGTCCTCACGAGAAAACCCATAACTCATCTGCTCTACGGTAGAGGTAAGTTTATGTGCCAAAGTTGCTTCAGCTTCTATCGCATCAGCAACTTTCACACTTTGGTTGATGATACATGTAATACAAGTTTCTTCTATTTTCATAAATTTGTACTATGTTCTTCTATGGTTTTATTCCACATTAGCTTATATTTTCTTCTCATAAACTCCACCTCTTGTTGGGAAAGTTTGAGTTGTTCTTGCAGGGTATGAATTGTTTTTCTATCTTCATCATAAAGTTCTTGCAAAGAAGCAAGTGCTTCGCGTAAAAAATCATTCTCATTTCTAACAGAATCAAGTGTTTCATCTTTTGCATCAAGAACTTTCTCATGAAGATTAATAATAGTACCTATTGTTTTTTCTATAAACTCAGGCTGTACCACCATTTCATGAGTATTTTTTTCACTTAATTCTTGAAGTTTTGCAGGAACTATAACCTCAGTGGCACCTTTAGAAGGATCTATATAGCGTACCCCATCCTCCTCTTTTACAGTAAGTTTTCCTCGTTCGACCAAATCATTAATAGCCGAAAGTTCTAGACCCGTTAACTCACTGTACTCTTGCTCACTCATCCATGTCATAGTTCACCCTCTTTTACTATTTTATAATAGTTTCAATCTCTAAAGAATCCATCTCAACTTTTTTCGCTTTTGCAATACGATCTTCCTGAAGTTTTATAGATAATTCTTCATCATCAAGTGCTAAAATTTGCATCGCTAAGTATGCTGAGTTAATCGCTCCAGCTTTACCTATAGCTACTGTAGCGACTGGCATTCCAGCTGGCATTTGTACTGTTGAGAGAAGCGCATCTATACCACTTAATGCAGATGCTGACATAGGTACACCAATGATAGGCTTAACTGTTTTAGAAGCCAAAACACCAGCTAAATGTGCTGCCATACCAGCAGCAGCAATAAATACCTGTGCCCCTTTTTTCTCAGCATTATCAATATACTCTTTTGTTCGCTCAGGTGAACGATGTGCAGATGAGATAATAAGCTCATAATTGACACCAAACGCTTCAAATGTATCTGAACACGACTTCATCACTTCATAGTCACTCTTAGACCCTATAATAATAGAAACAAATTTCATACTTTTTTTCCTTTTGATTTTATGACGAAATTATACACTAATTTTTTGGTGCAGTATTCATATCATCACGAGCAGGTATTCTAAAAAAAGTAAATGGTGGAAACTGTGTTGGAAGTTCTATAGGGTTGATATTACCACTATGAACAGCTTCCCAAATTTTGCCATTTTGAGCTTTGAGTTGTTTAAACTTCAGATAGAGTCTGCCATCTTTTTCATAAGTTGAGCCTATCTCATTATCAACTAATGCTATCTTTGCATCAAGAGGTGCTACCACTTCAAGCTCATCATCTGGGCGTGTTGTAAACTTACACATATAGTGCGTACCCTCTTCATTTGTCACCCCTGTTACTTGATGTGTACCTAACTGCATTGTAAAGTCAAGGGATTGTGTATCGTGCTTTTCAAAAGGTCTTGAAACAAGGTAAGCATCAGTATAACCACGATTTTGAAGAGACTCTAACTCATACTGATACTTTTGTGTATCAATCTTTTGAGCATAGTAATCATCTATCGCCATTCTATATGCTTTTGCTGTTACAGCTGCATAGTACGCTGTTTTTGTACGCCCTTCAATCTTAACACTATCAACCACACCTGAATCTAAAATTTCTTCAATATGAGAAGCAAGGTTCAAGTCTTTTGAGTTCATAATATAAGTTCCAATCCCCTCCTCCTCTTCAAGTTTAAAGAGTGTTCCTGTTTCAGGGTTTGCAGCATAAATCTCATAAGGGAAACGGCAGTCATTGGCACAACTACCACGATTTGGTACCCGTCCACTTTGAAGTGTTGAAATAAGACATCGCCCTGAGTAAGCAAAACACATACTTCCATGCACGAACACCTCAAGCTCTAACTCAGGAAGTTCTTTTTTTATCTCTTGTAAATCCCTTAAACTAATCTCACGAGCAGTGATGATACGAGTCGCACCCATATCAGCATACACTTGAGCATCAAGTACATTCATAACATTGGCCTGTGTTGAAAGGTGCAGTGGCATATCTGGCACAAGTTCATGAGCTAATTTAAGTACCCCTGGTGTTGCAACGATGAATGCATCAGGCTTGAGCTCTGCCATTTTGAGCATATGTTTTTTTAAAAGATTTAACTGAGAATTAAAAGGAAATCCATTAATCGTTGCATACACTTTTTTTCCTCGTGCATGTGCATATTTTATTCCCTCTTCAAAATCTTCAAAACTAAACTCTTTTCCTGAACGAATACGGAGTGAAAAATGGCTCACCCCACCATAAACTGCATCTGCCCCATAATCAAAGGCAATTTTCAACTTTTCTAGTGTCCCTGCTGGGGATAATAATTCTACTTTTTTCATTTAATTTCCAAACTGTGCTAAAAGAGCTTCTATATCTTCAGTCGAAGCAACATCGTTATGTGTATCACCATGAATATGAATAGCCGAAGAAACTCTTTTTTCATCTTCTACTTTACCTTCAAAAAGTGTATTCATATAACGAGATAATGCACGCATCACATTAATAACTCGTTCAATTTTTTGTCTATGAATATCTTGGTACTGCATAATATCCATCACATTCATAATAGCATCACCACTATTTTGTAAAATTTCTATAGTTTCATTTGTATGTTCTAAAGCTTCTTGATTTTTACTCAATTGTGTTGCAAAAGTTTCTATATCAGGGAACTTTGCTGTAAGTTTTTCAAAAAGTTCAATATTCGCTTCTAAGACTTCATTTACTTGTGCTAAAGACTCCTCTTTATCCATAAGTTCACCGCTAATGTTTTCAATAATATCGAAAATTTCACTTGCTTTTTCTTCACTCTCTTTAGTTACATCATCAAGTTGATGTACCATTTTATTTTCTTCTGTTGCAGGTAAAGGAAGTTGTGCATCTTCTATTTTTGTTAATAATGGATTAGTATCATCATTATCTTCTGTAATATTTTCTGTTTTTGTATCAGAAGTTTCTTCCGCATCAACTACTTCATCTTCTTCGATATCATCCATATCAACACCACCACTCATTAGTGCATCGAGTTCCTCTTGAGTCATAAAGCTTCTCCATTATATATAGTCAAAATTCGGCTAATTTATTAATTATCACTATAATAGCATAAAATATATAAATAGGAGAAAAAATGATAGTTGATTTACATAACCATACACCTCTCTGTAATCACGCAGAAGGTACTATAGATGAATATATACAAGTTGCTATTGCTGCTAAAACACTATTTTTTGGCTTTGCAGATCATGCTCCTATGGATTTTGATTCACACTATCGCATGAGTTTTGAAGCGATGCAATCATATGAAAATAAAGTACAAGAAGCACAAAAAAAATATCAAGATAAAATCACTATTTTACTTGGTTATGAAGTTGATTACCTTGAAGGGCATATGGATCAAAGAGTTTTAAATGCTGATGTTGATTATCTTATAGGATCCGTACATTTCATAGAAAAATGGGGGTTTGACAATCCTGAATTTATAGGTCGCTATGCAAGTGAAGATATTAATGAAATCTGGGAAAAATATTTTTTAGCAGTTGAAAATATGGCAAAAAGTAAACTTTTCAATATCGTAGGTCATTTTGATTTAATGAAAGTATTCAAATTTATGCCTACATGTAATATGCTAACACTTGCACATAATGCCCTTGTTGCCATTAAAGAAGCGGATATGGTTTTAGAACTTAATGTTGCTGGATATAGAAAACCTATAGGCGAACCTTACCCATCTAAAATTCTTTTAGAAGAAGCTTTTAAAATGGGAATTCCAATCACTTTTGCATCAGATGCACATAAACCTCAACAAGTAGGTCTTTACACTAAAGAGATTGTTACCCTTGCACAAGAAGTTGGTTATACTGAATGTGTTTATTTTATTAAGAAAGAAAAAAAATGGCAAACTTTGAACAACATGTAAATGTTGCTGTCATTGCAACAGGTGTTCTCATCGTTCCTTTAAATGCTTCTGGACTTTTAAATGTTGAGCACTCTTTCATAGCCCTCTGCTTAGGTCTTATAGGTGGTGTTTTACCTGATTTAGATTCTGACAATTCAAAACCTATACAAATTGCTTTTAAAATCATCTCTATTTTTGTACCATTACTTTTACTCATATCTCTTGCTAATAAACATTTTCCCATTCTTCATATGATTGCTATTTGGTTGGCTTCTTCTCTTCTTTTGCGTTTTACACTACTAAAATTTTTTGTAACCATTACTAAACATCGTGGTATTTTTCACTCTATACCTATGGGAATTGTCTTTGCACAAATTACAGCTATCATCTCTTTTTATATTTTTCACTTTGATAAAGTTTTATCAACTGTTTTAGCTTTTTTTCTTTTCTTCGGTTTTATTATCCATCTTCTTTTAGATGAACTTGTGAGTTTAAATGCACTGGGAATCAAAGTAAAAAAATCATTTGGAACAGCATGTAAACTTTATACAAAAGACAACTTATTTGGTACATTTATTCTTTATGTTCTAATTATAGGACTTTACTTTCTCTTTCCTTTTGATAAAAGTCCCTTTATGCAAATTCTTACTATTTTAGAAAATGTCAGATGTATTTAAAATACTACCCCCTTAGTAATTAACAGCTAAACTAAAGTTCTAATTAAACATTGCACTTGTATAATACCTCCATAACAATGTAAAAAAGGAAATCAAATGGGTAAATATATAGAATTAACTGGTGCAGATTTTGAAGCAACACTTGCAGAGGGTGTAGCTTTAGTTGACTTTTGGGCTCCATGGTGTGGACCATGTCGTATGATCGCTCCTGTAATCGAAGAGTTGGCTGAAGATTACGATGGAAAAGCTAAAATCTGTAAAGTAAATACTGACGAAGAGCAAGATATCGCTGTTAAATTTGGTATTCGTTCTATCCCGACTATCATGTTCTTCAAAAATGGTGAAATGGTAGATCAAATCGTTGGAGCACAATCTAAACAAGCTCTTGCTGATAAAATTGACGCACTTTTAGCGTAATTTTTTAAGAAAAATCATGGCGAGAAAAGGGGGAAAGAGTCTCTTCTCTCTCACCACACTTCTCGCTTCTTTTTTTGGTGCTACTATGATAGCTAGTGCCTTTGCTTACTTTAACTACAAATTTTCTGAGTATAAATTTATTGATTTTAACCAATTTGTTTTTTATGAAAAAAATGATATTTTTCTTCCTAAAGCACAAAAATATATCGTTATTTTTTATTCATCCCGTCATAGAGGGACTATAAAAAAACTTGCACATCTTAATCTTGCATATCCTGTTTTGGCCATAGATTACTATAATAAAGTGGGAAAAAACTCAAAAAGTACCCTATTTTTACGAACGGGAACAAATACTTCTTTAAAATTTATACAACGCTTTAACATCTATGATGTCCCCGCTATTTTCTTTATAAAGAGATACAAAGATTCTCTTTATAAACAAGATAGTATGATACGCAAACTAGATAATTTAAATCAACTTTCAAAACAAGTAACAACTTTATAAAAAGGAGACAAAGATGGCTCAAATACTAGACTGTGCAATCATAGGTGGAGGTCCAGCAGGACTTACAGCAGGACTTTATACAACCCGTGGTGGACTTAATCATGTAACAATGTTTGAAAAAGGGATGCCTGGTGGTCAGATTACTCAAAGTTCAGAGATAGAAAACTATCCTGGTGTTACAGGAGATATTACAGGTATGGATCTTATGATACCATGGCCGAAACAATGCCAAAAATTTGGTTTACAGCATGATATGGTTGAAGTAAAACGAATTACTAAAAAGAATGACCTTTTTACTATAGAAAAAGGGGATGGTACAATCCAAGAAGCTCATAGCGTTATAGTATGTACAGGTTCTTTCCCTCGCCATGCCAATTTCAAAGGTGAAGACACTTTCTTTGGTCGTGGTGTAAGTAGCTGTGCTACATGTGATGGATTTTTTTATAAAGGTAAAGAAGTCGCCGTTATAGGTGGAGGTGATACAGCCTTAGAAGAAGCACTGTATTTAGCAAAGATTTGTACTAAAGTTTATCTTATTCACCGTAGAGATACTTTTAGAGGATCACCAAATACTGTTAAAAGAGTACAAGAAAATGCAAAAATAGAAATACTTTTAAATACAGTACCACAAGAAGTATATGGTGATAAAATGGGTGTAACAGGTCTTAAAGTAGTTGATAAGAATGATACACTTCGAGATCTTGCTGTTCCTGGTATTTTTGTTTTTGTTGGCAATAGTGTAAATAACCAAATACTTATACAAGAAGATGGTAGTTTCCTATGTGATGTCAATCAACAAGGACAAGTTATAGTAGATTTAAGTATGAAAACTTCTGTTTCTGGATTATTTGCAGGGGGAGATTTACGCATAGAAGCACCTAAACAGGTAGTAAGTGCTGCTGGAGATGGTGCAGTAGCAGGTTTGAGTGCTATTAGCTATGTTGATGAATTATTAAACTAAGGAGAAGATATGAAAGATATTAAAGTTGGTGTATTTGGTGCAACTGGACGCGTTGGTAAATTACTTATAGAAGATTTAAAAGCTACACAAGGGATGAGCTTAAGTGCTGTTTTTGTGCGTAATTCACTCGATTTTGCTATAGATCCTTCTGTTCTTGTGACATCAGATATGCACTCATTTTTAAATGGTTGTGACATTGTGATAGACTTTTCACTCCCTGAAGCATGTGAAGTACTTTTGGAAGAGGCTATAAAAACACCAAAACCACTCGTTATAGGAACAACAGGGCTCAACACACATCAGCTTAATCTTTTGAAACAAGCAAGTGAGCTTATGCCTGTACTTTATGCAACAAATATGTCTTTAGGCGTGGCACTTTTAAATAAACTTGTTTATCAGGCTTCAGCAGCACTTGAGGGGTTTGACATTGAAATCGTAGAGATGCACCATAGACATAAAAAAGATGCACCAAGTGGTACAGCACTCACACTAAGTGAATCAGCAGCAGCAGGTCGTAATCTTGATATCAACAAAGTTCGTGTAAGTGGAAGAGATGGGAACATTGGTGAGAGAACACAAGATGAGATAGCTGTTATGGCACTTCGTGGTGGAGACATTGTAGGGCGTCACACTGTTGGCTTTTATAATGATGGGGAATTTATAGAACTTAACCATACAGCAACTTCAAGAAATACATTCTCAAAAGGTGCACTTCGTGCTGGTAAATGGCTAGCAGATAAAGAGGCAGGACTTTATAGTATTAGTGATTGTTTAGAGCTTTAATTTAAAGCTCTAAAGCACTTTTAGCAAGTTTTGCCCATGGTGAAGAAGCTTGAACTTTCATAGCTTCTTGATATGCTTTTTTTGCTTCTTTTTTTCTCTTCAATTTTTCTAAAATATTACCTAATAAATATTTTTGTCTTGCTCTTTCATTTTTTTCTAACACAATAGTATCTAAAAATTGTAGAACTTTTAATGCTTGCTTATACTTCCCTGCATTAATATATGCTTGATATAAAGCAAAATCAACATAAGGTGTTTGAGGATAAGCCCCTACCCTTTTTTGTATATTAAGAACTTTCTTAGCATACTTAATTAACATCATATCATCATGTAATGTTTCCGCTAAGCTTACCATGTCTGCATAACGATCTATATCTTTATAATCTAAACCAAAAACATCTTCTAATTGCATCATACTTTTTATCATATTATCATGCTGAGAAAGTCGTTCATAGGCATCAAAAATATATCTATAAACCCCTTTATAAGAAGATGTTTTAGGCTTATCTATAAGAGCAATAAGATCTTGAGCTACACGGATAAGTTCTTTGTAGTTACCTATTTCATAATCTATAGCAGTATATCGGAAAAGCCATTTTTTTCTTTGTTCAATACTATCAGAATGGAGATGCTTATTTGCTATATTTTTAGCTAATTGAAAATCACCTCCTTTCATAGTACATCTATAAATACCATCATCCCATTTATCTGAAAGTACTATTTTATAAGTAGAAGATATAGCTAAAACTTGTTTACATTGTTTATGTTTTAATGCTTCCTCCATAGAACCAATAGCAGCATTCATAATCATTGTATTTATATCATTAAACTTTTCTTGATCTAAAGTTTCTAAATCATTTTTCAGTTGAAGTACTTCATTATAATGTCCATTTTTCAATAAAAGTTTTGCTTTTTCATAGAGTGCTTTTTGCCCTATAGCATCTTTCCCATATTCATGAATTAACACATCATACTGTTTCAATTTTGCACTTGTATTTAAATCATCTAATTCAAAGAAAAGCCCATCTTTAGCAATTTGAACTTGATTTATATATTCACCATCAGGAAATGCTTTAAGATATTTATTTAAAGCTTCTAATGCCTCTTTTTTCTTTTTCGTCTTACTTAACCATAAAGCTCTATCTTTCAATAAAACTTCATAATCATCATAAGTAGGGTTAATCACATCTAAAATTGCTTTTGCTATCTTTGCAGCTGTTATATATTGAGTTTGATTTGCAAATTCATACATCATATCTTTAGAAGTTTTATACTTTTCTATAAAATATCTTGGTTTTATTTTAATGATTTTATCTATATATTTTGTAGCTACTTTTGCATTTTGTGTTACTTTGAGATTAGCTAAATGGTATGCTGCACTTACTGCAACATCTATATTTTTAGTACCATAAAGTGCTTTTTTATAAAAAAATTCTGCTTTTTTTTCACCACCTGAATCTTCTAAACCTTCCCCTTTATAGATATAACCCCAATAAGTATATAATGAATTTGGATGCTCACTATAAAGTCTATCAAAAAAATAATCAGCATCAGAATTTTGTCCTAAGTCATTATAAGCTTTTGCTACTAAAGATAAAACCTCTGGAATATTCTCATCAGAGGAATATTCTCTTAGAAAAATTTTGGCAGAATCTACAACATTATCATAATCTTTTAGTTGTGTATATATTTTTAATTTATAGTAAAGTAGTTCTGCACCAAAGAGAGTATTTGGATAATTTTGTAAAATATTTTCAATGCGATCAAGTGCTAAAGTATATTTTTTAGCTTTAAAAAGTTTTTTAACTTCTAAATACTCCTTAACATCTTCCACTTTTTTTATAAAAACAGGATTTCCATTAATATCTAAACTACCAACAAAAGGAAGTTTATCTTTATCATAATAAAATGGAAAGTCAAGTGATAACTGTGTTTTTTCTTGCTCTTTAATCAAAGGCTTTTTATCTTTATAGCCAAGAAGTGTCCAGCGTGTTGCATAATGTACATTGGACTGAAACACAATATTATCTTGTGTTAAATCAAATATATCAGCAAAAAGTAAGACTTTGTATTTTGGAGTTATCTGTATATAAAATTGATTATTTTTCACAAAACTATACACTTTAAAAAAGTCATTTTCTAATGGCTTAATAGATTTTAAAGTTCTTTTTGAAAATGTACATGTAACTGTTTTTATTTTAGCAAAATCATCTTTTATCTCTTGACAAGTAAAGTTGTTATCATCGATAAGAGAAAGTGTAGAATACTTAATGTAGTTATCTTTTGCACTATCAATCGAAATCTCTAGTGCAAAAAGATAAGAGGTAAGAAAAAAAAGAAAAAAGGAGACTAAGAGTCTAAGTTTAAGCAAATCCTCTTCCCCTTTTTTATATTTAAAGATTAATATCCACTGTTGTAAACAAAAGCAGTTATAAATTCTAAAATTGGATTTATTGCAACAAAAGCAAAAATAGTAGCTACACCAGCAATACCAATAATAGTTTTTAGTGCAAGTGTTGCATTTGATACATACATATGCCCATCATTACCAACAACTGGTTCTTTCATAAACATATATACTATAAGTTTTAAGTAGTAGTACCCTGCTATAGCAGAATTTAATGCCATGATAAGTGCAAGTACAGTATAACCACTTGTTACTGCCGAAGAAATCATATAAAGTTTACCCCAGAAAAGTGCAAATGGTGGTAATCCCGCAAGACTTAACATAAATAAAGCCATAATCATAGCAGCTACAGGAGCTGTTTTAATCATCCCAGCAAATTTATCATAAGAATGGTCAGAACCTTGATGTTCTGGTAGATGTTTTTGTCTTGACATCCAAAGCATAGAAAATGAACCTAAGTTTGTAAAACTAAATAAAACCCAATAGAAAAATAAAGCAGTATTTGCTTGTGTTGTTCCTATTAAGATAGCAGACATTACAAAACCAGCATGAGAAATTGAACTATATGCCAACATCCTTTTAACATCTGTTTGTACTAATGCCCACATATTTGCAGCTGTCATTGTAATAACAACAAATGCATATAAAATAACTTGTAACCAAACAACACCACTATGTACTAAGAACTCAAAAAGTCTCATAGCAACAACAAATGCTGCGATTTTTGGAACGATTGACATATAACCAGCCATTGAAGCTGATGCACCCTCATAAACATCTGGTGCCCATGTATGAAATGGAACAATAGAAAGCTTAAATGCAAATGCTGCAAGTAAGAAAGTAATTGCAACTAAAACATAACCCATATCTACATAATGATTTGCTTGAAGAACTGTCGCTATTTCATGAATCTCTACACTTCCTGTAAGTGCATAAAACACCATAGAACCAAAAGAGAAGAAACCAGCTGACAAAGCACCCATCGTAAAGTATTTTACTGCTGCTTCAAAAGCTTTATCACGGTTATGCATAGCGATTAAAGTATAAAGTGCTAAAGATGATGTTTCTAAACCAACAAAAATCAAGATTAAACTATCAGTTGCTACCATAAATTGGAATCCTGCAATCATAAATAAAAAGAGTGCAAAAAATTCAGGGTAAGAAAACTCATGGAATCTTTTATGTGTTAAAGCAAGTGGAATGAATAACATAGATGCTATAACAATAATAAACTGTGCTAAAATTGCTAAACCATCAATTAACATCATATTAAAAGCACCAGTAGTAATACCCCCTTGAGTAAACATACCAGAAGCATTAACAAGTGATCCAAAGTCCATTAGTAAAAAGAGTAAACTCAGTACTACATATAGAGATTTATCTAATCCACCTTTAACAAGATCAACTACTAAAATTAATAATGCACCCACAATTGGAATAAGCATAGGTGCTAGAGTCACTAAATTTAGTGACTCTAAAGAAATATTGATTGGCGCTAACATTAGTGTACCTCCCCAACAGAAGTTTTTGCAATTGCAACTTCTTTAGCTATATTTGGTATTCTCTCTTTTGCAAGTTTTGTAGTTGATTTATTGTGCATTAATTGAACAATAGCTTCTACAGAATTATTAATAGGTGCAAGTACTGGTTTTGGATAAACACCTAACCAAATTGCAACAACTACTAAAGGAATAAGACCTAATAATTCTCGTTTATTAAGATCTGGTAAGTTTTTATTTTTTTCATTAGTCACTTCACCAAAGAATGCTTTTTTATATGCAGCAAGCATATAGATAGCTCCAACAATAATACCAGTACCAGCAAGTAATGTTAATATATGTGATTGTTGATAAAAACCAAGTAAACTTAAAAATTCCCCTACAAAGTTAATTGTAAGTGGTAAACCAACAGAAGCCATCATCATAATACCGAAAATAGTTGCGTATCTTGGCATAACATGTGCTAAACCACCAAATTCACTCATAAGTTTTGTATGGCGTCTATCATAGATAACACCAACAAGTAAGAAGAGTGCACCAGCAACAACACCATGACCTAACATTAAGAAAATAGAACCAGAAATACCTTCTACATTTAATGCAAATGTACCAATGATAATGATACCCATATGTGAAATAGATGAGTAAGCAACAACTTGCTTAATATCTTTTTGTGCATAAGCAACCATCGCAGTATAAATAACCATAATAACCGCTAAAATAGCAATAGGTATCATAAAATACGCTGATGCATCTGGAAATAATGGTAATGAAAATCTTACAAATGCATATGTCCCCATTTTAAGTAAAATCGCTGCAAGAATCACCGAACCAATAGTTGGTGCTTGACCGTGTGCATATGGTAACCATGTATGAAATGGAAACATTGGAACCTTGATAGCAAAACCAAGAAAGAATGCCACAAAAAGCCATAACTGTAAGTTTTGAGGTAAGACAAGTCTGTACCAGTCAAGAATCGCAAAACTCCAAACACCTGTCGCTTGATAATAAAAGTAAGCCATAAAAAGCATACCAACAAGCATCACTAGTGAACCTGTAAATGTATATAAAAAGAATTTGATAGAAGCATAAATTCTAAGTGGACCACCCCAAGCACCAATGATATATAACATAGGTATTAAAGAAAGTTCCCAAAATACATAAAAAACAATACCATCTAAAGCAACAAAAACACCAGCCATAGTCATCTGTAAGAATAGAAGAGTAATAATCATATTCTTAACATTAGGTGTATCTGTAAGACTCACTATACCAATCATAGTAAAAAATGCTGCAAGTACTACAATAAAAAGTGAAATACCATCAACACCTAAAGTATAATTAATACCAAACGATGGAACTAATGGAATATTTTCCATAAACTGCATACCTGAAACCTGACCATCAAAAGCATACCAAAGCCATAAAGATAAGCCAAACTCAATAATAGCAACACTTACACCATAAGCACGAATAGCATCTTTTTGGATCATAAATCCAAAAACTGCTGCTAATGCTGGGAAGAAGATTAAAATCGATAAAATATGATCTAACATTTACATAACTCCTATAACTGATAAAAGTGACGCAACTTCATCAGAATTTCTTGCTGCAATACCAAAAATTACAGCAAGTGCCAATAATGCAACAGTTCCTGCTACCATCCATTTAAGCATAGTAGAAAGATTACCACTTTGCATAGCTCTTGTTTTTTCACCAGTGTTATAAATAATACCTGCAATTCCATCAACAGTAGCATCAACAATTTTCATATCAATTTCTGTCCAGAATACTTTAGATATTTCTCTATAAGGTTTTACTATATATTCTTCATAAGCATATGGAATATAATACTGATTGTATAAGAGTTTATACATGAAAGAGTTTTCAATAGCACTTGTACCATCTGGAACTTCTATACCATTTCTTGCATATTTTTTATAAGCATATAAAATTGCTAAACCAACAAAAAGTTGCGTACCTATCATCATAACCCATACAGTTACATGTGAATGAATATGATACTCATGTGCTGATAATACCTCTTCAACCATTTCAAAGAAAGGTGCTTGAAAAATACCTGCAATAACAGCAAGAAAAAGTAAAGGACTCATAGCAATAAGCATAAATCTATATGCTTCATGTGGATGAATACCAAAAATTTTATAACGCTCTTCCCCATGGAAAATAAGTGCAACAAGTCTAAATGAATAGAATGCTGTTAAACCAGCAGTGAAAAGTAATACACCATAAATAACCATATGATGATCAGCAAAAGCAGCCTCTAAGATTGTATCTTTTGAAAAGAAACCTGCAAATGGAAAGATACCAGCAAGTGCTAATGACGCAAGTGTCATCATAATCCAAGTACCCTTCATAACCTTTTTAAGTCCACCCATTTTAAATGGATCAAGTTCATCATCCATAGCATGCATAACATTACCAGCACCAAGGAATAATAACGCTTTAAAGAATGCGTGAGCCATAAGGTGAAAAAGTGCTACCCAGTATGCACCAAGACCAGCAGCAGCGAACATATACCCTAACTGTGAAAGTGTAGAGTATGCAATGATTCTTTTCATATCACGATTTACAAGTGCCATTGAAGCTGCAAAAAGTGCAACAAATGTACCGAGAGAAGCGATAAATAAACCTACATCAGGAATAAGTGTATAAAGTTCATTTGAACGAATAACAAGATAAACACCCGCTGTAACCATTGTTGCTGCGTGAATTAAAGCAGAAACTGGCGTTGGACCTTCCATCGCATCAGCAAGCCAAGTATGAAGTGGAAACTGAGCCGATTTACCCATAGCACCAATGAAAAGGAAAATACCAATCCAAGTAAGTGTTGTATTATCTAATGTATGGAATGCTTCAAATGCACCATCATATTGTAATGTACCTGTATGCCAGTAGATTAAGAAAAGTCCGATTAACATTCCAAGGTCAGCAATACGGTTCATAATGAAAGCTTCATTAGCTGCCCAAGATGCACTCTCTTTGTGGAACCAAAAACCAATAAGTCCCCAAGAACATAAACCAACACCTTCCCAACCAATGAAAAGACCTGCATAGTTATCACTCATAACAAGAATCATCATAGAGAATACGAATGCTGATAACCATGAAAAGAATCTATTAAATCCTTTATCATGATGCATATAACCGATCGCATACACATGAACAACAGAAGAAACAAGTGTTACTACCATCATCATAGTAACCGATACTTGATCAACTAAAAAACCAAAAGGAATATAAAGATTCCCTGTAGCCATCCAAGTCATCATCTCTACATGTATAGGCTCACCCGTCTTTAATATATGTGTTAAAAGAACTGAACTTGCAAGAAACGATACAATAATCAACGAAGAACCAATAATACCTGTAAAAAGTTTCTTCTCTTTAGCAGTAAACAATGCTGAGAAAAGAGAACTAACTAGAGGTGCAAAAAGTGCTATATATAAATACTTTTCCATCTCTACCCCCTCATACTTGTCATAAAGTCAAGGTCAATATTACCATGGCGTTTAAACCAAACAATTAAAAGACCAAGTCCAACAGCAACTTCTGATGCAGCAATCGCCATTACAAAGAAAGCAAACATCTGACCAGTTAAGTCACCATAATAGTGTGAAATCGCAGCAAAAGCTATATTAACAGCATTAAGCAAAATCTCTGTTGCGAAAAACAATAATAAAAGATTCTTTCTTCTCATAACCCCAACTAAACCAATAGCAAAGAGTATAGTAGATAGAATAAGATAATGATTTAAACCAATTTCCATCATGAAAGCACCTTTTTATTTTTTTGTTTTTTAATATCTGCTATCTCTGCACCACTCATAAGTGTAAGAGAAAGATCCATTTTCTTCCCAGCCAATACAATACCAGCTACCATAGCAACAAGTAACATAACTGCTGCAACTTCAAATGGAATAAGGTACTTTGTAAAAAGAACCATACCTATTGCTTGTGTATTACCAACACCATCAACAACAGGGTTTAAAGCTATAATATTTTCAGAAGCCATTGGAGCAGCAACAATAACAACAACTAAAATCGCTGCTAAAGAAGCTAAACCTACTACTATAAATTTATTACCTTGTTTCTCTTTTACGCCACGAGTTGTATCGAAAAACATCATACCAAAAGCATAAAGAGCCATTACAGCACCTGTATAAACGATAATTTGTACCGCACCTAGAAAATCAGCACCTAGAATAAAGTAAAATGCCGATATAAAAATCATCCCTGCTGCTAATGCAGTTAATGCGTACAACGCTTGCTTTGTTGTGACAGTAATGTAAAACATAGCAATCGTTAAAAATGCAAACAGGTAAAACGCTATCGCTTCAAACATAATCAAAACTCCTTAATATGCTAGAGGTGTTTTCTTAACACGCTCATCTTCATGTGGTGTAATAGCACCAAAACCTTCAAACTCTAATTGTTTGCCAGCTTTCATTGTATCAAGTGGTGTTAACATATCTTCATACATTGTAAAATGTTCTCTCTGCTCACTCGCATTTTCATACTCACCACCATGAGTAATAGCAAGTTCAGGACAAACCTCTGCACAATAGCCACAAAAAATACAACGACCAAGGTTAATAGTATATTCACTCACCTCTTTACGAGAGTTTTCATCAATTTTTGTATCAATTCTAATACAATCAGAGATACAAATTTTTTCACAAAGACCACAACCAATACAGCGTTCAGTATCAGATTCCCATAAGCGTTTCATCTGATGTACTGCACGATATCGTGGACCAATTGGTAATTTTTCTTCAGGGTACTGAACAGTATGAATATCAAATTTAATCATCTCTCTCATAACAACCCAAAGCCCTACAAAAAGCTCACCTTTAAGTGATCTTTTAACTACACGCTTAAATTTACCCCAACCATCAGTGGGATAATCTTCAATATCACAAAGGAAATAATCACCCTCTGTTACATTTCTATTATTAAATGCTTCTAAACTCATTCATATCCCCTTAAAACATCATCACAAAACCAGTGATTACAACATTAATCACTGCTATTGGCATAAGTACTTTCCAACATAACCA
>Ga0256828_1001210_pt1 | contig 16374 bp, 8 predicted proteins | sample CV88metaG_FD_185993 | JGI IMG/M metagenome (GOLD analysis project Ga0256828, IMG submission 185993) | Hydrothermal vent microbial communities from East Pacific Rise, Pacific Ocean - CV88 | ecosystem: Environmental > Aquatic > Marine > Hydrothermal vents | place: Pacific Ocean: East Pacific Rise...
GATTTAAAATAGAATTTGTATTAGTTACAAGCCCCCATAACACATGAATATTATCCACTTCTGGATTTTGTGTATGAAGAGCTAAACTAATTCCACTCTCAATTGCTTCTGTCATTTGATTTGTTAGTTTTTCAAAAATATTATTCATCATTTACTCCTTAAAACATAATATAAAATATGTATAAAACTTTATTTGATGACATTATAACAAATTGAGTCTATCTTTGTCAAGTTATTTTAGTGTAAAAATATATTAAATAAAAAATAAAAGCAAAAGAATGCTTTTATTTAATTATTTGTTAGTAGCTTTTTTAGCTTTTTTAGTATTAGATGTTTTAGGTGTTCTAATAGGTGCTGTAGTAAATATATTATTAGTATTTACTGGTTGTTTTTCCATCATTATAGAAGGATTTTCTATAATAGATTTTGGAGTACTTATATTTGCTATTGTTACTATTGGTTGAACAATAGGTGTATTAGCTATATTTGAAGTTTGTGAAATCATTTTTCCTGTAATAGAAGTAACTGTAGGATGTATAGTTTTTACTACAGGAGCAGTTTGTTGGATAACTTCTTTTACTATTATTGGTTTTGATATTATAGCCACTACAGGTTCAAGTTGTTGAGTGATTTGACTTGTTGGTGGTGTAATAATTTTAATAGGATTAATTACTACTTTTGGAGTTGCTTTAGCTGCTGCTGCTGCAATTGCTGCTGCTTTAGCTGCTGCTGCTGCTTTAGCTGCTTTTTCAGCTTCTTTTGAAATTTGTTCATTTACCATTTGTTGCGCAGTTTTAAGATCATTTATATCATTATATACTAGTGTTTTTAAGTTACTAAAATTAGAATTTAATAATATAGAATTAGCTGTATTTACTATCTCTGTTTCTGAAACAGGCATTTGCATTTGTGCTTTTTCATATAGATGAGCTTGATATATTGTATCATTTTTTAGTAGTTTAGTTGTTTGTAAAGATTTGTCTAATATTTTATATGCCATTGACATTGTTTTCATAGCTGCTAAAGCTTGTTGTGTAGCTACTTTATCTTGTTTTTTAACATCATTAATATTATCACTAATTATTTTATGATTTTTATTAATGATTTCTGCTAAAGTATTTACATATCCTTTGATTTTTTTTATTCCATCATCAATTTTTGGTATTATATTTCCTGTAGGAATTTGAATAACTTTTGGTATATAGAATGTTATATTATTATAAGTTATTGGTACCATTTTTACTTTAGGTATAGTAAGTTTAGATAGATAATGTAATATTTCTATTTTGAATAATTCATGAAAGATATCATTGATTTGTTGATTTGAATCTTTTATTTGTTTAGAAACATCAATAATATTAAATTCATTTGGTTTAGATACACTACTTTGTGTAGCTTGAACAGGAGTTCTTTGATTTTTTTGTACTGTATCATCTATTTTTTTATTATTATCATTCATAATATCTTTTAAATGATTAGTGAAATTTATAGCTAAATCATTTGTATTTAGTTGTTTATTTACATTATTAGATATTGTTGTTGAATAGTTAGTTTTTGCACTGTTATGTACTTGATGAGTTGTAGAAAAATCACCATCTTTACTTGGATGTGTTGTACTTGATTTAGTTACAGTTTTATGAGTTATTTCATCCCATTCTTTTGTAAACCAACCTAATAATATATCCCATACATGTTCTACATGATGCACAACTTCAGTAACTACATGAGAGATTGAATGATTTTGAATATCTACATTTTTTATGTAATTATTGTTAGTTTGTGTAGGAGATACAGAATATGTATATCTTATACCTTTAGAACCTATTTTAGTGTTTTTATCTAAAGATACTATTGAATATGTTTGTGGATTGTTGTCTATTTTAGCATTTAGTATTCCAATTAAACTAGTTGATATTGTAGAAAATGCTTTAGTTTTAAAATAAGCATCTCCAGTGTTAAAAATAGAGTTAATATCTAAATGATGTTGTCCAAATATATTACTATTTTTTATATTCACTTTTGTGAATATAGTTGGGTATAGATAAACATCAGAATTTGCTACACCATTAGCAGCATTAATTACACTATCTGATTCTAGTGATAGATTTACACTATCTACTTTTTCTTTAATATTTACTGTATCGCCCACTATATTTGAATTTTGTATATTAATTACAGAATTTATAGGGTTTAAGTGATTTCTATTTCTATTGTTGTTATTTAATTGTGATTTTACAGTATTATTATTAATCCAACCACTAGATGATGATTTTGCAAATATATTTGCAAAAACATTATTATATGCAAGAATATTTATAATTCCACCTTTATCCGAAGATATATTTGCTCCTGATATATTTATAAAATTATTATTATCCATTGAAGCAATAGCTTCTGTTTGGTTTCCTCCAAATATTCCTCCCATACCACCATAAGCTCTAATATTGATATCAGATTTATTATAGTTTTGGATATTTATAGAGTGAGCTGCTATTTTAGTTCCTGTATTGATATTTGTAATTACATTTGTGTGGTTAGTTGCATAAGCTGTATTATAACCTTTTGTTAAAGCACCTAAGGCTTGACCATCTACAATAGCATTAGTTTTGCTAAATGATTCTGTGTCTATTACAATTCTTCCTTGAGAATTACCTATAGTATTTATTAATGTATTATTTTGTATATCAGTTTTTAGTGTTGGAGTAGATATACTTTTAGCAATTGATCCATTTATTCCTACTAATGAACCAGAAGATGAAGTTGCTTTTGCAAATACTCCATTATTATCTATATAATGTTTTTGATTAATTATATTTAGATAGTTATTTAAAACAAAAATTTGAGAAAGTATTTTACTATTGTCTCCTATTTTTGTATAAATATAAGGATTAAAGTTTGCTTCAGCATAAGAAACACCTACAGTAAGTCCACCAATATTATATCCTTCAGCATCTGCTTGAATATTGTTTTTTACAGAGTTACTAAAGGTAATAGCATGATTACTTTTTATTGTGCTAGAACTTCCTATTAATAAATTTGTTTTTGAATTATTATGTATTGTAGCTACAGAACCATTTCCACTTGCTATTCCACCAGCAGCTGCTAATGAATAAGCATTTAAGTTCGTAGTATATGTAACTGAATTCATAATATCATTTTTTGCATATAGTAAAGAGTTAGGATTAATATTTATTTGAGTGTTTCCATTTGATGATATATCTGCTAAAGATAATCCAGCACTTAAACCAAAACTTCCTTGAGCACCTATTCCTTTTGCAACAATATTTTCATTTGTATCTGCAAACATTGAAATATTATGTATTGCTTCTATTTTAGAATTAGAATTTATATTTATTGTATTTGAAAAATCATTTGTTATATGACTTATATCTGCACCTAGTGCAAATTGAGTACCAGCACCACCATTATAACTTTTTACAGCTATTTTACCCATATCATAAGTAGCATTTATGTTTATATTATTTACTAATATAGGGTTTATTGTATTTATAGCTACTTTATTATCTACACCATTATAAAATAGAGCAGCACTACCACCTATACTTGTAGCAGCAGATAGATTTACACTACCACTAGTTAGATAAATATGGTCATATTTAGTTTTAGCTTTTATATTAAGATCACCATTTGCTTTTATTAAGCTACCACTTTCTATTGAAGCATAAGTATAACTTTTATTTATTGGACCAAATGGGTCTACAACACTTGAAGGTTTACCAAATATAGATTTTGTAATTTTTGATAATGTATTTGCTGTATTACCATAAGCTTTTTTAGCTGTATCTTCTAGTTTTCCACCCATAGTTAATATTACAGCTGATCCAGAGAAACTACCACCACTAAAAGATGTAGTGTAACTATTGAAATTTTTTTCACTTTGACTTAATATATTTATATTATTTGCTAAAGCTTGAGTGTCCTCTCCCATTTTTGCCGCTGTATGGTTAATTATATTAGTAAAATCTACAGAACCACCAACTCCTGCAAGACCTACAGATTTCACACCAAGATTATCATTTATATCTGTTAAATCATTGGCAGTAATAGATATATCACTTGCTTTATTTGAATTAAAGTTTAATTCATCATTACTTGTATAAGCTTGTGTTGTTGAATTAATTATATTAACATTTATAGTACCACCTGCAGAATATAAACCAGCTGATGCAGCACCACTTTTACTTAATATATAGGCTTTGTTTTGTGCATTTATAGATATACTTGAAGAAGTATTTACTATAGAGTTTACAATACGAGCTATTGAACTATTTTTAATATTATTGATTGTTGCAGAGACACCTACTCCTTCTGCACCACCAGCTAATACACCAGTTAATAGAGTATTTTCACTAGCATCTAAATTATAACCTAATAATGATGTATCAGTAGATGATACTGTAGCTGCATCTGAATATATAGTACTATTGTTTATATATGCATTATTAGTGTCTTCTACATCTATTAATAATATAGAACCACCTACACTAGCATATATACTTGCAGCACCACTTATTGTTTTAGATATTATACTTGTTGTACCTTGTGTATTTGCACTTACTTCTCCTGTTTCATTTATTGATGATAAATCTATATGAGAATCTGTAGTATTATTAATTTTTGCATTATTTACAGAACCACCAATACCTACACCTCCTGATAATGATGCAGCACCCGCATTAATATTTAATGTATTGTTAAATACAGAATCTACTTCCACATTTTGTGCTGGAGCTGGATTTGAATTTTTATTTATATTTGAATTTGTAATAGTACTACTTAAATTATCAGAAATATTTACACTATTTAAGCTTCCTGTTAGTGCTAAACCATCAGTTGAAAAACTACCATTTGCACTATATGGAGTAATAGTTTCATTTGCTAGAGCTAATACATTTATTCCACTAAATTTTCTAGTTTTAGTATAGTCATTTTTTGTAAGATCAGGGATATCTATATTGTATGTAACACCATTTGACTCTATTCTAGAAGTATCTATATAAGATGTGATAATGTTTGATATATTTTCTGTATTTTTTGATCCACTTACACCTAATATACTAGCTCCACTCATTCCTCCTGAATAATCTTTAATGTTGTTTTGTTCAATAGCTTGAGCCGCAATTGACGATGTTGATATTATAGAGTTTTGAATGTAAGATTTTACTGTTTCAGCAATATTATTTAAAATAACACTACCAGTACCACCAATCAATGAACCACCAGCACCACCTACTGCAATATCTTTTAAAGTTCTATTTGCTATAGCTTTTATATATAAACCAATTCCTGTTGTTAAATGACTTTTTTGTACATAAGCTTTAAGAGTGTTTTTTATGTTATTTGTGATATATGATCCACCAACACTTCCACCACCTGATACAGCTACTGTACCAGCTAATGCTTCTACATTAGTATTATCTTTTGCATTTACATATATATTAGCTCCGAATAAATCAGTAGAAGCACTAGAAGCATCTATATAACTTTCTATTGTACTTGATATATCATTTTTTATAATAGATACAGCAGCAGCAATTCCCTCTAAAGAACCACCTAAAGTTGCTGCTATAGCTTTATTTATAGAGTCATTTTGTTGAGCTGTAATAGAAATATTATTAGGAGTTGATACACCTGAACTATCTATATAAGCTTTTATATCATTGTTTACAGTAGTTTGAGCATATGATCCACCAATTCCTGCAGTACCACTAACAGCAGCACCACCAGCATCTGTTGTTATAGGTGTATTATCATTTGCATTTATTGTTAAGTCTTTATTTAGATTTACATTTGAATTATTTATATATGCATAATTTTTATTATTTAAAGTATTAATAGCTACTGATCCAGCTAAATTTAATTTGCTTTGTGTACCAGCACTACCACTTATTGAATATGCGGCTACTGGAGAAGTGTTTTGTGATATGATATTTAGTTTATCTATATACATACTTGAATTTGTAAGATAAGTTTCTGTATCTTTTGATACAGTATTTGAAACATATGAACCAGCTAAACCAGCACCATTACTCATAGTAAGAGCGGCTGCACCACCTAAACCTAATAAAGCTGTTGAATCTTCTGAATCAATTGTTAAATAATTTACTTCACCATTTTCATTTTTTTGGAAATAAGTTTTATCAATATAAGATATTGATTTATCAGTTAAATTATTTATAGCTGCATCTCCTGATATTCCTATTCCAAAATTTCCAGCTGCTGATGATTTAGCTGAATCAGTAGATGAAGGTGTAGAAGATGTCATTGAAGCAGCTAGAGAATATGAGTTTATGCTACCTTTATTTTCAGCTGATACTTCATTGATGTAATTATCCCCAGTTGCAATAGTAGAGTTTGTAATATAACCTTCTGTGTCTCTATTTATATTATTTAATGTTACAGAAGCACCTACACCTATACTACTACCTTTAACTACACCACCACTTCCATTAAATACATCTGATTCATTTTGAGCATTTACTTTTAGGTTGGTATTTTCTGAATTAGGATCATATTTATCATTTAATCCTGTTTTTGTAGTAATAGTAGCACCATCTATAAATGCTTTTACATTATCATTTGTTGTAATACCAGAAAAACTTCCAGCTATAGCATAATTACTTTTTCCACCTGATGCAGATACATCTATTGTATGAGTATTTTGTATTGATTGTACTTTTAAAGCATTTGCATTAACATTTGCATTATTATTTATAGAAGCTGTGATATTATTTGTATATACAGCATTTAAATATGAACCACCAATACCAGCATCTTCACCAGAATTACTAATACCACCTGCAAAATTGATATTATCTATATTATTCATAGCAAAAACAGATACATTTTGATAATTTTGATTATCATCTGATTTATTTATTTGTGCATTTTCATCAATAATAGCAGATGTATTATTTGTCATTCTAAAATCATCAAACGAACCTGCTAGTGAGTTTTGTGAACCTTTAGCATTACTAATAGCATAAGAGGTTACACGAGATAATAAATCTTTAGTACTTGCACCTAATTGACTACCAAGATTCGTTAAAACATTTATCATGTTTTGGTCTTTTAGTTTATCTGAATCTAATGAATATAATTTACTCCAATCAATATTATATGAAAGTCCTGTTTGAGCTGTTACATTTATATTTCCATAAGTACTATCTACTATAGCACCATTACCTATTTTAGCATTACTATTATTTGTTATATTTGTGATATCTACTGCACCACTTAAAGAATTTTGTTTTTCATTATCTTCTGAACTTTTTATAGTTGCTTTTGCTGTAGTTGATATTCCATTATTACTAGATTGTAAATAATTAATATTTGAATTTACATTTATATCTGAAATTGATTTTATATGAGCATTATTATCTATTGTTGCTTTATTTGTATTTTCATGATTAGATATAGATACTGCAGCTGCTAAAGATAATTTTTTTACAGAGCTATTTTTATTTGTATCAGTTGCAGCTTTTTGGTCTTTTACAGAATTATCAAGAGAGCTTTTGATATCGTTTGCTTTTGCTTTTTTTACTACATTTAATACTTTTTTTACAGTAGAAATACCACCAACTTTTACTGCTGATGAGGTTTTTAAATTTGCAACTAGTGTATTAGATTTTATATTTATATTTGCACCTGTAACACTTCCTCCTACTTTTGTTTCTATATCAGAGCTTGAATGAGATACCGCAACTGCTGTTCCTAAATCACCACTTGTATAAGATGTTCCTTTTGCTGAAGTTGTAATATCTTTTATTCCTTCAGAAGTAATATCTATATCTCCACCTGCTTTTATATTAGTATTTGCATCTATTATATTTTTTGCTTCTGTATGTGTATCAGATACCGCAACTGCTATATTTTCTCCTGGAGTTTTTGATTCTCCATTTTTTAATTTATTAACAGCAGAAGCTTTTACTGTATTTGTTGAATTTGCATTTGCATTGATATTTATATTTTGAACAGCTTCTATTGAAGTACCATTTAGGTTTATATCAGCTGTTGATGATACTTTAGAATATCCTACTCCAATTACATAAAAACTAGCTGATACTTTTGAACTAGCAGAAGATTTACTTGAGATATTTATATTATTTGCTTTTAAAGAACTAGCACCTATTGTGATAGTTGATGTAGCTTGTGAATTCCCATATGCTGCAGGAGTTTTTGGCATATTTACTAAGAAATTACCCGCTTTATTTGCTACTTGTATAGCCATATCTGTTAAACTATTTTCATCAGTATCATCATTATCACTGTCAAATACTTTAGTTGCATTTGATGTGGCACTGATAGTTAAGTCATTAGTTGCATTTAGTGTAGCACCATCTTCTATTGTTATTGATGAAGATGTTGGTGTATCACCATTTGCACCAGGAGTTGTTTGTAATAAAATATTATTACCACTTGAAAGTGTTGAATCTTTTTTTAATGTAATATTTGGAGCATAAAATGAAATATCATAACCATTTTGTGTTGATAATGTTTTTCCTTCATTTAGAGTAATACTATTTGATGCTTCTTCTATAATATTTGTATTTTGATCTTTTAAATCATCAGAAATTGTAAGATCTTCTGGATCTATAAGAAAAATTCCGTTTATACCATTTTTTGCTGAAGTGTCAATAGTAGCACCATTTATAGTGACATGTTTTTTTGCACTAAATTCTATAAATCCACCATTTCCACCATTATTTCCACCTTTAGCTAATAAAGTAGCACCATCTAAATAAGCATTGTTTTGAGAAAAGATAGAAATTCTTCCACCATTTTCTTTATCTATACCATTTGATGATAAAGTAGCACTATGTGTAACAGATATATAATTTTGTGCTTGAATATTTATGTTTCCAGCTTTATGAGTTTTGGTAGAACTTGTTGATATTTTACCATCTATAATAGCACTACCACTACCATTTACTAATTTTATTACACCATTTTCTTTTATTATTTTTAAATTAGATGTTTTATCTTGTGTATTTAATACATTTTTGATAATTTCATCTCTAGCTTCTGGTGTAAGTACGACATGATTATCTTTTACTTTTGATTCATCTGGTTTGTAATCAAACATAATTAAGTTTTCACCATCAAAGTTAAGATAGAAATTATCTACAGCACCAATATGAACTGTACCAGTTTTTGCTAAGATTACACCTCCATTTTTAATAAATGGTGCTGCTAATATTACAAAACCATTATCTGAAATTTTAATAGTACCATTTTGAATAATGAAGCTTTTTGGCATATTTTTTAATTGAGTAAATTTGTAATTACCTTTTAAAAAGTCTTCATCTGAAATATTTAAGGTACTTGCTAAAAAACTAGCTGTATTAATTTGTGCTTGTGAACCAAATATAATACCTGCTGGATTTATTAAAAATACTCTACCATTTGCATTTAGTGTACCAAATATATGAGATGGATTAGCCATAATAACTCTATTTAATACTACAGAATTTGAAGATGGTTGTATGAACTTTACAAGTTCATTTTTTTGTATATCAAAACTATTATAGTTTATAATAGCCTTATTAGAGGCTTTAATGTTCATTGTGTTTTGACTTGTAGTGAATTTAACATCCCCATGCACTACATTTTGACCGGTGGGTAGTGCATACACATAAGCAGGTGTTAATATCAAGTTCATTGATACTAACACTGCACAATATTGTTTTTTATTCATTTTTAACTCCTTACCATAATTTTATATTTAAAATAGCATACCATTGCCATTCTTTTTTATAGTCTATATTTGCATCTATTGGATAAGCCGCACTTAAAGTTAGTCTAAATCTTTTATAAAAATTTATATTTGTATTGAATCCAGCATCCATTAAAGTTGTAGTTCCTTTTTCACCTTTTACTGTATGATTTGCATACATTTGTGAATAGTCTATAAAAGGTCCTATTTGAAAACCAAAACGACTATTCATCCATCCTAATGTAGCTATATATCCTGAATCTCCTATAGCTTTAGAAGATGTAAATCCTGCAGCTGATCCATATCCTCCTGTTGATTGCATTTCTGAAGTAGATAATCTATCTGGAGAATATTGAGTATTCAGTCTAAACATTAAAGTATTTGTTTTATTTAAAAATTGATTTCTTGTATAATTTATATTTGTTTTCATAAATTTAATAGTTTCATTAGCTCTTGCATTTGCATTATCTGATAGAATATTTCCTATCGTATATTTAAATGTAAATGAATTTGAAGCATATAATGAATTTACTTGATAATCTAATGTAATTATATAATCATTAATTTTTTCTTTTGATAATATGTCCCCTAAAATATAATTTTGAGAAATTTTACGAGTATATCCAAAAGAAAGATTACAACTTCTTTTAAATGTTTTTAATAAAGGTTGAATTACACTTAAATTATAAATTTTTGTATTACCTTTCATATCTAATATTTTTAAATCTCCTGTAGCTACATAATTGGTATATAAATAACCAATTTTTAGTTTTGTATTTTTAGTATTAATAGGAATTGTGTAATTAGATGAGAAAAGATTTGTACTATGGGGATCTACAGAATATGTGTCTCTTAAATTGATTAAATCACCATCTGTAAATAAATTACCATATGAGGTTCCTACAGTAATTCTTTTTCTAGAAGTTGATTTAGAACCTAGATTATCAAAAGTAATATATGCATGAAATGGTCTGTTATCTGAAACTTTTATAATAATATCAGTTGTATTTCCATCTTTATTTTTTTTAAATAATAATTTTGTTGATAAATCACTATAATTATTTAATAAAAGTAAAGATTTTAATAAATTTTTATATTCTAAAGGACTATCCTCTTTTTGGTCTAAATGACTTACTATAAAATCTGTCGAATAATATTTGTTCCCTTTTACATGGATTTTACCTACCACTGGTATTTTAACTTCTAAATATAAAGTTCCTTTTGTTATATTTTGTGGAGGAATTGTTATTGCTGTAAAATTATATCCTATTGTTTCATAGTATTTTTCTAATTGTTTTTGAAGTCTCCTTAAATCTTCTAAACTAAGGTTTTTATTTTCATATGAAACAATAATTTTACTTAAAGGCTTGTTTAATTCTATCGTTTGTTTATTTCTATCAAGTAAAATAATTTGTTTTACAAAGAAAGAATTAACATCCTCGCTCATTAACAACAATGGTAATAGTAATAACCATATAATTAAATGTATCTTTTTCATACTTCATTATACATCTGAATTTTGATAAATGTCAATAGAAAAAACAATATTTTTTCTAAACAGCACTTTAATAGCACTTTACAAAATATAGTTGTAAAAAAACTTAAATTTTGATATATTTTCAAAAAATTTTAACTAAAATAAAAGGATAGCTATGACATATGTAGTTGGTTTCCCAAGAATTGGAGAACAAAGAGAACTTAAAAAAGCACTAGAAGCTTACTGGGCTGGTAACTCTTCTCAAGAAGAACTTCAAAATGTAGCAAGTGACTTAAGAAAAAGACACTGGATTTATCAAAAAAATGCTGGAATTGATTTAATTAGTATTAATGACTTCAGTTTTTATGACAATATGATTGATGCTATGGTTATGCTAAATGCAACTCCTGCAAAATATGATGATGTAGAAGGTATGGATAAATATTTTTCTATGGCAAGAGGTGATGATAATCATAAAGCTATGGAGATGACTAAATGGTTTAATACAAACTATCACTATATCGTTCCAGAACTTGATGAAAACATGAACTTCAAAGCAAGTATCACAAAAATCAAAAAAGAATTTGCAGAAGCAAAAGAACTTGGAATTTCTCCAAAAGTAAATTTCATCGGTCTTATCACTTTTGTAAAACTTTCTAAAATTAATGGAAGCGAAGATGCAATCATTGAAAAATTAATTCCTGTATATGTTGATTTAATCAAACAATTAAAAGAATTAGATTCAAATATCACTATTCAATTTGATGAAAGTTATTTTGTAACTAATCCAACTGAAAAAGATTTACAAACTCTTAAAAAAGTTTATGATGTATTAACAGCTGAAAGTGATAATATTTTTGTAGCTACTTATTTTGAACATTCAAACGAAGCAAACGAAGTATTAGCACAAACAAATATCAAAGGGATGTTCTTAGATTTCGTTGCAGGTAGCGAAAATTCAGTAAAAGCACTTGTAAAAGCTGGTAAAAAAGTAGGTATCGGTATTGTTAATGGTAGAAATGTATGGGTTAATGATATTGAAGAGAGTGTAAAATTCTTAAAAGGTATTGCAGAAGTTGCAAATGCTGATGATATCCTAGTAGGAAGTAGCTGTAGTTTATTACATGTTCCATTTACATTAAAATATGAAGAAAAAATGGATGCAGATATTAAATCATGGTTAAGTTATGCAGTTGAGAAATTAAATGAAATTAAAATTATCAATAAATTATTTAGAGGTGAAGAATTAACTGCTGAAGAAAAAGCTGATTTAGTAGCTAATCAAGAAGCAATCGCTACAAGAAAAACAAGTGATAAAATTCATGATCCAATCGTAAAAGATAGAGTAAGTAATTTAACTGATGCAGATGCAAGCAGAGGTATGCCTTTTGAAGAAAGAATTAAATTACAACATGAAAATTTAAAATATCCAATCTTACCAACTACAACTATCGGAAGTTTCCCACAAACTCCAGAAGTTAGAAAATTAAGAAGAGATTATAAAAATGGTGTAATTTCAACTGAAGAATATGAAGCACAAATCAAAAAATGGATTGATGAATTAGTAGAACTTCAAGAAAAACTTGATATTGATGTATTAGTTCATGGTGAATATGAAAGAAATGATATGGTTGAGTATTTTGGAGAGCAACTTGAAGGTGTTGCATTCTCTCAAAATGGATGGGTTCAAAGTTATGGAAGTAGATGTGTAAAACCACCTCTAATTTTTGGAGATGTAAGTAGACCAAAAGATATGACTGTTAAATGGATTACTTATGCGCAATCTAAAACAAATAGACCAATGAAAGGGATGTTAACTGGACCTGCTACTATGCTTAACTGGGCATTTGTAAGAGATGATCAACCAAGAAGTGTAACTGGTTACCAAATGGCATTAGCTATTAGAGATGAAGTAAATGCTTTAGAAGCAGCTGGAATTAAAGTAATCCAAGTTGATGAAGCAGCTCTAAGAGAAGGATATCCATTAAGAGATGAGAAAAAAGCTGAATATGAAGAATGGTCAATTAAAGGATTTAGAATCACTACAAGTGGTGTAAAACCTGAAACTCAAATCCATACTCATATGTGTTATTCTGAATTTGGTGATATTATGGATGCTATTGAAGCTATGGATGCTGATGTTATCTCTATTGAGAATGCAAGAAGTGATAATAGCTTACTTGAAATCTTCAAAGAAAGAGGATATAAAGGTGAAATTGGACCAGGTGTATATGATATTCACTCTCCAAGAATCCCATCAGTAGAAGAGATTGTAGAACAAATTGAAGAGCTTATGAAAGTATTACCAGTTGAAAAATTATGGATTAACCCTGACTGTGGTCTAAAAACAAGAAAATGGCCTGAGACTACTCCAAGTTTAGAAAATATGGTAAAAGCTACTAAAATTGTAAGAGAAAAACTTAATAAATAATCTTTCTTTTCCCCCTCTTGGGGATATTGCTCTTTTTAAGTAAAGGGAGCAATATCCTCAATATTACTGGAAACTTTTCCTTTTTTTGAAAATTTTTTAACTAAAAGATTTTCAAAATAGTAGTATTGAGGTAAATATCAAAAAAAGGAAAAATATGGCAAGAGAATATATCTTTTCAAGTGAATCAGTTACAGAAGGACATCCAGATAAGATGGCAGACCAAATTAGTGATGCTATTTTAGATTATATTATTGAAAGAGATCCAACTGCAAAAGTAGCATGTGAAACATTACTAAGTAACGGTTATTGTGTAATTGCAGGAGAGTTAAAAACTCATACTTATGCACCTATGCAAGATATTGCAAGAGAAGTAATTAGAGAGATTGGTTATACAAATAGTGAATATGGATTTGATTATAGAACAGCGGGTGTTTTAAATGGAATAGGGGAGCAATCTCCTGATATTCGTCAAGGTGTTGAGCTTGAAGATGGTGAAGTAGGTGCAGGTGATCAAGGTATGATGTTTGGTTATGCTTGTACAGAAACACCTGAGCTTATGCCACTTCCTATTATGCTTGCACATAAACTTACAAAAAGATTAGCTGAATGTAGAAAAGAAGCTATCATTCCATGGCTTAGACCTGATGGAAAAGCACAAGTAAGTGTAAAATATATAGATGATAAACCTGTAAGTGTAGAAACTGTAGTAGTTTCAACTCAACATCATGATTATGATGAAAATCTAAATGCAGATATTATTAGAGAAACAATTATCAATGAAGTAGTAAAAAAAGTGATTCCAGCTGATATGATTACAGAAGATACAAAATATTTTATTAATCCAACTGGAAAATTTGTAATTGGTGGACCTCAAGGTGATGCAGGTTTAACTGGTAGAAAAATTATAGTAGATACTTATGGTGGAGCAGCACCTCATGGTGGTGGAGCATTTAGTGGAAAAGACCCATCAAAAGTAGATAGAAGTGGTGCATATGCTGCAAGATATGTAGCTAAAAACTTAGTTGCTGCAGGTGTAGCTGATAGAGTAACAGTTCAGATTGCATATGCTATTGGTGTAGTTGAGCCTGTAAGTATTATGGTAGATACTCATGGCACTGCAAAAGTAGAAGAAAATAAAATTGAAGAAGCTGTAAAAGAGATTTTTGATTTAACTCCAAGAGGTATTATTGAAAGTTTAGATTTATTAAAACCAATTTATAGAAAGACAGCTGCTTATGGTCATTTTGGTAGAGATGAGTTTTCGTGGGAGAAATGTAACAAAGTTGATGAAATTAAAAAGTTTTTAGGAATTTAAGTTTTTTTTAAGATTTTTTTAGATAATATTTTATCACAAACAAATAAAATTAAGGAGAAATTATGGCTGTTAAAATTACAGATACTTGTATTAACTGTGGTGCTTGTATTGACGAGTGTCCAGTAGAAGCAATCGTTGATGATAGCGAAAACCCAACTGGTGAAGAAATCTACTACGTTTATGAAGATAAATGTGTTGAGTGTGTAGGATACTATGATGAGCCTGCATGTGCAGCTGCATGTCCAACTGAGGGATGTATCGTTTGGAGTGACTGTGCAGAAGGTGCTACATGTTTAGAAAACAGAGGAGAACCAGGAGAGCCTGTAATCGAATAATTTCCTCTCTCTTCTTTTTTTCTACTTTTTTTGATATAATAATCTTTCAATTTAAAACCCCATATATATACCAAGGAGCAATTATGCAACAAACTCTTTCTATTATCAAACCAGATGCAGTTAAAAAAAATGTAATTGGAAAAATTATTGATAGATTCGAATCAAATGGACTTAGAATCGCAGCAATGAAAAAAGTTCAATTATCAGAAGCTGATGCAGCAGCATTTTATGCAGTGCATTCTGAAAGACCATTCTTCAAAGATTTAGTAGAATTTATGACAAGTGGACCAGTAGTAGTAATGGTTCTTGAAGGTGAAAATGCTGTAGCTAAAAACAGAGAACTTATGGGAGCAACTAACCCTAAAGAAGCGGCACCTGGAACAATTAGAGCAGATTTTGCTGATAGTATTGATGCAAATGCAGTTCACGGAAGTGATAGCTTAGAAAATGCTGAAATTGAAATTAACTTCTTTTTTGCTAAAAGAGAGATTGTTTAATTGAAGATTGAACTAAAAAAAATCCCTTTTACTCCAAAAGAGTTTGAAGCTAAATGTTGTAATTTAGTGTTAAAAGGTGTTTTTTATAAAGAGAATCAAAATATAGCAAAAATAGAAGCTAATTTAAGTGGTGAAGTAGAAGTAGAATGTAATAGGTGTGCAACCCCTTTTACAAAAAAAGTAGATGAAGATTTAAAACTAATTGTTACAGATAGAATCTATAATGGATTTGATAATGAGTATGATGTAATTGAATTTACTTCACAAATTATCGATTTTGATGATATAATTACATCTGAAATTGAATCTATTAAATTAGATTTTGAAAATATTTGTGATAATTGCGAAGCAATAGATTTAGAATTTAATTAAGGAGAATAAAATGGCAGTTCCTAAGAGAAGAGTAACGAAAACAAGAGCAGCTAAAAGAAGAACACACTATAAACTTAAAAATGTAGCGACAGTTCAAAAATGTGCAAGCTGTGGAGCTTTCAAAAAACCTCATACAATTTGCCCAAGCTGTGGTGAGTATTAATGGTTAAAGTTGCTATTGATGCAATGGGTGGGGACTTCGGTCCTAAGC
>Ga0256828_1001211_pt1 | contig 16372 bp, 15 predicted proteins | sample CV88metaG_FD_185993 | JGI IMG/M metagenome (GOLD analysis project Ga0256828, IMG submission 185993) | Hydrothermal vent microbial communities from East Pacific Rise, Pacific Ocean - CV88 | ecosystem: Environmental > Aquatic > Marine > Hydrothermal vents | place: Pacific Ocean: East Pacific Rise...
CTCCGCTTTGATCTGCTCTTTCTCCACCACAATGGGGTGTTTAATCTCCTTGCTAAAGAGTCCTTCGATCATCGGGGGGACTTGCTCATCAGTATGCTCAGCAATCCACTGCAACGCTTGGGTATCAGTGGCAACCTGATCACTTCCCAAAGCTCTGGCGACAGTGGTGGAGAATTTTGTCCACTCAGCGGTGGAGTAGACCACACTCTTGATCCCCTCTTGTGTCAATTTCTCATAGGCTTTCATACAGGTTGCCGTATGAGGGTCCATGATGTAGCCTGCTTTGGCATACTTGGCGATATAGGCTTCACACTCATCATCTTCACTGTAGACCGCTGCGAAATCCTCTTGCATCATGGCACGTTCATCGGCAGTTAGCTCATATTTTCCCTGCGTATTAAGGGCATCCATCAGCTCTTTGGTGCGTATGGCTCCAAACTTATCAAAGAGTACACGCTCGACATTGGAGCTTTTGAGGATATCCATCGCAGGGGATTCGGTCTTGATCAGTTGACGTGATCCCATATCATAGACCCCCTCTTCGATAAGATCAGTTAGAATATTATTGACATTGGAAGCGACCAAGAGCTTCTCAACAGGCAAACCTGCTTTTTTGGCATAGTAACCGCCCAATACATTGCCAAAGTTGCCTGAGGGAACGATCAAATAGATCTTCTCACCCATGGTGATCTCACCTTGTCTCAACAACTCCAAGTAAGCATGGATATGATAGATAATCTGAAAAATAATCCGTCCGAAGTTCACGGAGTTGGCAGCGGAGAGTTTGATATTGCGTCGTGCTAACTCGGCTTTGAAATCCTCAGAAGCGAGTAGCTCTTTGAGCATGTTTTGGGTATCATCGAAGTTACCTACTACCCCAATGACCTTCTCATTGGTTGCCTCTTCGGTCACCATCTGTAGCCGTTGCACATCACTGGTTCCCCCATCAGGATAGAGACAAGCCACTTTGATATTGGTCTGATCTTTGAAGGTCTCTAGCGTAGCAGGTCCCGTATCCCCTGAGGTAGCAGCCATGATGAGATACTGCTCATTGCGTTTTTGTGCCTCTTTGGAGAGAATATAGCCAAAGGGTTGCAGTGCCATGTCTTTGAACGCACGGGTGGGTCCATGGTACAACTCCATCACGAAACAATCCTCTTCAATCTTGCTCAAGGGTACAGGATTGTTGGGATCATCAAAGGCATCATAACGGCTTAGTGCCTCATTTAGTGTTGCCTCATCAATATCTATCTCAAAGCTTTGAAGCACATCCAACGCCAGCTCTTTATAGTGACTGTTGCGATGTTTTTCCAAAAATGCTTGACCAAATTCAGGGAGTTCTTCGGGGACATAGATCCCTCCAAAACTGGCACTGGGGCTAAGAATCGCCTCTGAGAAGTTTACCTTGGGGGCTTTGATCCCATCATTTCCTCGTGTCTCTATAAATTGCATACAATATCGTCCTAAATTTTTCAGAAATTATAGCCAAATTATCTGTATACGTTAATGTAACCCTCTCTAAAACTTCTTCCAAAATGCTTTGGAGAGCATCAGGTAGAGCGTATAGCACTCCAAGCGTCCAATAATCATCGCAATGCTCAGCACCCACTTATCATACCATGTAAAAAATCCATAATTCTCTACTGGTCCCACCGCCCCAAATCCTGGTCCAATATTACCTACCGTTGCCAATGCCGTAGAGATGGCACTCATCTCATCCAAACCTCGGGCATAGAGATAGAGCATCACCACCACAGAGGTAAGAATATAAAGCGTAAAAAATCCAGTAATAGAACTCACCAGTGAACTTTTGAGCTTTTTATTATCAATAAAAATAGAAAGCACGGCATTGGGATGAAGAATCCGTTTGATCTCGGTAAACATATTTTTAAAGAGAATAATATAGCGAATCACTTTGACCCCACCAGCAGTCGAACCCGTGGTTCCTCCTACCAACATTGCAATGAAGACCAAACTTACCGCTGCATGTCCCCACTCTTCATAGTTAAGTGTCGCAAAACCCGTGGTCGTCAGAACAGAGGCAATGGTAAAAAACGAGTGTCTCAAGGAGGCTTCAATCCCCATACCACTAGAGCTAATATGTACCCAACTGAGCAACAAAGAGAGCAGTAAAAAAACAGCCAAATAAGTACGAATCTCTTCACTCTTATACCCACTATTATCCCCATGTAAAAAACGAAGATGTGCCAAAAAGTTAATCCCTGAAAGAATCATAAAAAGTGTGGTTATCCAAATAATACCTCCTCCCTCAAACGCTCCCATCGAAGCATTTTTGGTGGAGAATCCCCCTGTCGAGATGGTCGAGAACGCATGGTTAATGGCATCAAACCACCCCATACCAAAATAGTGCAACAAGAGCATGTCCATCAGGGTTAGAAAGGTATAAATCCCCCACAACATCAAGGCGGTATCACGAATCTTTGGGGCAATTTTGTCCATGGAAATTCCTGTCGATTCCGCCCGAAACATACTCAGACTTCCTGTGGGATTGATAATAGAGAGCAGACCAACCCCCAAAACAATAATCCCCATTCCTCCCAACCAGTGGGTTAAACTACGCAAAAAGAGAATCATTTTGGGCAAGGACTCAATATCTGAAAATACCGTAGCTCCCGTGGTGGTAAAACCACTAATAGATTCAAAAAAAGCACTGCTAAAATCAAGAGAGGTATAGAGCATCAAAGGAATAGCACCTGCTATCCCCAGCAGTAACCAAATAAAATTAACAGCGATAATACTCCCCTTGATCTTCATCGCAATGGTATGTTTCCTCAAACCATACCAAAGGGTAGCATTAATGAACAAGAGAGAAAGATCATAAATAACAAACTTCATAACCTCTTCCTCATAAATCAATCCCACCACAATCGGAGAGATCAAAAAAAGAGCCAATAACGTTCCTGTCGTGGCAACAAACTTGACAATACCTTTAATATCCAATGTTCTAATCATCTATACTGCTTGATAAATCCACTTTTCCAAAGCATCAGCATGCTGACTTTGGGCGAAGAGAATCAATCTGTCCCCGACTTCATAGCTTAATGACTCCCATTCAGAGACAATCTCTCCCTCTCGAATAATATAGGCATGTGAAAGCTCCCTAATCTTACTGGGCAATTTAATGGCACGATTTACAGATCGAGAATGTTCTGAAATCTCTTTAAACAACAGAACCCCCCTACCTCCACAATAACGTTTTTGAACAATCAAACTATCGGCATTAATCTTCTCTAAAATAGAGTAGTAGGTATCAATTTTCTCTCCTCGAATCACCACCAAGCCCAAAGTATGCATCAGGGAGTAGTACTCACGATCATTATTAATCGCAATCACTTTACTAATCCCTACCCGTTTGGCTTCAATGGATTTAATCATGTTATACTCATCATTGGTGGTCGAAGCAATCACCATATCAGCACTGTCTAGCCCCTCCTCTTTGAGTAGGTGTCCCCATCCGTATTTACTATTTAGTACGATAGCCTCTCCTTGGAGTGCTTCCGATGCCTGCTCACATAGATCCAAGTCATGCTCAATCATTTTGACCTCAAAACCATGTTTTAGAAGTACTTTTGCCATCTCAACGCCCACCTGATTGGCACCAAAGACAATACAGTTTTCTATTTTTTTCTCTTTTTTTTGGGGTGCTTCAAGATTGGCATAACGTCTTTTGATGATCTCTTTTTCTCCTATAATATAAAGCAGATCATCCTTTTTGACCACTTCATTGAGCAGAGGAATCGTAAAATTTTTATCCCGTTCCAATCCCACGATGGCAACAATATCATCAAACTCTTTGGAGATCTCACGGATATTGTATCCCACATAATCAGGATTACAGACCCGTACAGAGAGCATAATAAGATTGGCAATATTTAACTCTTTGACATTGTTAGCAAGAGGGAATTCCAAAAGCCGTTGTAGACTGCTGGCAATATGATAAGAGGGGAAGACACTGGCATAAATACTCAGTTTTTCAAAGATACTGCTCTCTAAGAAAAAACTGTTTTTCAATCGAATAATTTTCTTATCTACCTCAATAATATCATCAATAATCAAAGAGGCAATCATATTAACCTCATCAGAGTTGGTCACAGCAATAAAAAAATCAACTTTTTTACTACACTTGAGATAAATTTTGGGATTTTCAACATCCCCATGCAATGCCAAGACATCCAAGTCATCCTGTAGTGTAGAGATGGCTTCAAAGTTTTTATCAATAATGATAATATCATGATAAACAGAGAGAGTTTTGGCAAGATGATAACCTACCTTTCCAGCTCCCCCAATAACGATTTTCATACAATTCCTTTGTTAATGATTTAGGGAAACCATTTTCCCAACAGACCAATCTGCTTCTCTTGACCACATTTCGCATAATACAATTCATAAATATTTGAAGCAATCAAAGAGATCTCTTCTCGACTCTCTTGATCACAAGCCAGCAGAATCTTATCACCCACATGGAGTGTAATATCCTGAGGAAGAAGCAAATCCTCATCTCCTCGTTGAATCAACAGCGGAATGACATTATTATTGCGTTTCCAATCAGCCAATGATCGCTGTAAAACCTCAATCTTAATCTCAGCCCCCTCTTGGATATCATAATAAATGGCATAACTCTCTTCTGCTGAAATTTCCAAATACATCAACTCTGGATTGCTGCCAATTTTGGATTTGAGCAGTTTGACCAAGGAGTTTGCCCAAACTTCATTCTCTTTGAGTAACAGATGTAAGAAGTGATTTTTAAGAGGTTTGGTCAATGCCAAGGAGGTTTTGTTGACCATAATACGTTCGATAATAAAAATCCAATCAATATCAGCAGCTTGAAAAATACTCACCTCATCCATGGTATTTTCTCGGGCGATAAGATAGATATCTGGATTGAGCTTTTTGGCTGTAATCATAATCGAGATATTATCAATATCATTTTTGGTTCCCACAATCAAACACTCTGCTTCTTGAATCCCTGCCTGAATCAAAACCTCTTTGTCATCAGGGTTGGCACGAATAAAGGTCTCATTTTCGATCATATGCTGAGGAGCAATACGCTTTTCATCAATAAAAACATATGCGATATCATTTTTCTCAAACTGCTTCTGCAACGCTTTACCAAAACGTCCATAACCACAAACCACATATTTCCCCATCGGTAAGAAAAGAGCTTCATCTGAAAGGTCACTGTTACCATAAATCCAATTCTCTAACACCAAAACATGTGGAGAGTGCAAAGCAATGTCCAAACGCTTAGCAAAAATATAAAAAGGATTCACCAACGTAGCAATGTCTGTATCCAAAATACTCGTAGAGATCTCATCATGGGTTGATTTGGCAATCACCTGTACTTTGGGATTGAGAAAACGGGTCAAAACGGAGATACGCAGATTTTTCTCCTCATCCTCAAAAATAGAGACAATCGCTTTACAGTTGGGCTGTAAAATTCCTGCATCGGTTAGTGTATCGGTCAAAAGACCATCCCCCACCATGACAGGAACATCACGGCTCAAACTCTCCAACAAAAAGAGATTAATCATCTCCTCATTACTATCAATCAGTACCACTTCAATATTGGCTTTGTGCAGTTTTTTGATGATCTCAGCATTGATATAACTGTAACCCAACACAATAACAAACTCATCACTAATTTCACTCACCCTTTTACGAAATCGGCTACGCATTAACTCATGTTTGAGTGTCTTATCCGAAAGAATTGAAACCAATGCCCCAATCCCATAAAACCATCCAACCACGGTAAGATAGATACAAAATGAGACCCAAAGTTTCTGAGCATAGGTAAACGCAAAAGGTGACTCTCCAAAACCAATGGTAGATGCCATGTAGGAGACAAAATAAAACGCATCAAAGAAACTCAAATGATAGACATGTCCATCATCATCCATTCCAGGAATCAATACCATGCCCAAAATAGCAATAGAATAGGTGACAATAATCACCAACAGCGGGGTTCTAAGCTTCTGAAGAATAAGCCAAAGTGCATTGTTTGCCATGGCTTACCTTTTGGACTTGAGCGTCTCTCCAATGTACAAAATTACAGATGTCATGTTTGCCAAGAGTGCCCCACCTGAAAGGGAAATAATCGCGGCAAACGCTTCCACATCCACAATGGAAAGATACTCTGTTACCGTCCAAACAGTCACCGCAGCGATCAGTTGGATATCCGCTACCAAACTGGTTGCCAAGAGTACCGCCCCCAGTTGGGTCTTGTCCCCAATCTTCAAAACCGTAGAGATCAAACTAATCACCAACGCAGCAAAAAGTTCCCACACACTGTGAAGCTCAGGATTATCAATATCTCCATAAAAAAACCCAAAATTGATGGTCATCGCAAAGATAAAGAAGAACCCCGAGATTACTTTTTGTAAATTCATATATTTCCCTTAAAATAGTTAGAATTTATTATATAGTAATCGTGCTTAAGAAAAAAGCCAATCTACTCCAGTGAATCCATGAGACTCTCAATAATATCGCTCATGGTTAAGATCCCTTTGAGTTCATTGTTATCAACAATGAGCAGTCGCTTAATGCTATTTTTGACCATCATCTTGGAGGCATATTTGATATCAAGCTGGGCTGAAACCGAGATTGCAGGAGTAGCGGCAATATCATAAACATTCAACAGATCAATGTCCCCATCTTCAGAGACAATACTCTCTAAAATATTTTTAAAGGTAATAAGACCATAGGCACCATGTTCATGACTCTTCTCAACAATCACCGAACGTACTTTATGTGTTCGCATTAATCTCAATGCTTCTCTTATCGTCTCCATCGGTGCGACCACAATCAAAGAGTCAGCTGGGGTCATTACTGCTTCTACTAACATCGTTTTGCTCCTCTATAACATTGTTTTAATATTGTCTTCAAACTTATGAAGCTCTTTGGTATCGAGTCCCGTAACATGCGAAAGTGGAAAAGTAAATGCCATCCCACTGCTCTGCTCATTTTCCATATCAAATGCACCATGCAACTCTTTGAGGACAATCATCGAAAGTCGTTGTGGCAAAATAAAAAGCAACACAGAGACATTCTCTTCAAGGGTCAAACCAAAAAAAACTTTCTTCTCTTCTAAACCGATATTTTTACCATGCAAAATCGTCACGGCTCCTGCCCCTGCCTCTTTGGCAACATCAATCGCTGCCTCTTCATCTTTATCCTCAACAATTGCCACCAACGCTGTAAATTTCATGCCTTTACCTCTTTTAATTTTTTATAATGCACATAGATCCCATAGCCCATCACCGTAATCATCGGAAAGAGTGATGCAAACGCAATAAGACCAAAACCGTCAATCAAAGGATTCCGTCCTTCAATATTCTCTGCCAATCCCAGCCCCAAGGCTGCTACCAAGGGAACCGTCACGGTCGAAGTGGTTACCCCACCACTGTCATACGCAATAGGAATAATATATTGGGGGGTAAAATAGGTCATAAGAATCACAAAAGAATACCCCGCAATAATATAATAGTGAATGGGATCTCCTGCGACGATACGATACGCACCCAAACCAATCCCCGTTGCCACCCCTAATGCTACCACATTTCTCAATATATGTTGTTGAATATTACCCTCACTCACCTCTTGGGCTTTGAGAGCAATGGCTAGCAGAGCTGGTTCTGCCATCGTGGTTGAAAAGCCAATCAAAAAGCCAAAAAGATAAATAAGACCATTATTGTTCATGGCAGTAAGCTGAAAAGCAATGGTCTCTCCAATGGGGAAAAGTCCCATCTCCAAACCAATAATAAAAGCATAAAGTCCCAAAATAACCAACACAATTCCCACCACAATTTTTGGAAGATGGGCAACTGGTTTTTTGATAATGGCATACTGAAAAAAGAAAATAACCACCAAGATGGGTGCAACATCCTTGATCACCCCCAATAACTCTAAAAGGGTATCAATAAATGAGAAATGATAACGACTCACTACTACTTCGGTCAAAGCAGCTGTTTCTATCACGCTAGGCGAGGCGACAACCTCACCAAAAGGGTAGACAATGATCCCGTAAATCTGTACAAAAATCATCGGTGTGAGCGAAGCAAATGCAATCAAACCAAAGCCATCAATGGCTGGATTACGCCCTTTGATACTCGATGCCAATCCAATGCCCAAAGCGGCTACCAAGGGAACCGTCACAGTTGAGGTCGTCACCCCACCACTGTCATATGCCAAACCAATAATCTGAGGAGGAGCAAAAAAGGTTACCAGAACAACCAAAATATACCCCGTAATAATATAATACTGAATCGGATGTCCCAACAAAATACGCAGTGTCCCCAATGCAATGGCAAACCCAACAGAGAGTGCCACGGTCATACGTAACCAAAAAGCATCCACCAAACCATGGGAAATAATTGCTGCTTTCTTGGCAATCGCAATCAAAGCGGGTTCTGCTACGGTTGTGGAAAATCCAAGTGTAAATGCAAAAAGCAATAACCAAAAGAGCGAACCTTTACGGGCAAAATCCACCGCCAACCCCTCTCCAACGGGGAAAATACCCAACTCCAATCCCCGAATAAACAGGGCTAATCCTATTGCCACAATGCTGAGTCCCACCACAATAGAGATCAAGTTCTCAGGCATAACTTGAATAATAACCCCTTGGAAAAATGCCACAACAATAATAATAGGCAAAAGATCTTTAAACGCATTGCGTAGATCTTGATAAAATATTTTAATACTCTCTTTCATAGCAGGAGTATACTCACAATCTGATTAGAAGTATCTATAATTTACTAATATAAAAAAATATTATACTTGATACACCTATAACTCAATACAGGTACCAACCCCCTCTGAGGTCAAAATCTCCAAGAGCATCGAGTGTTCAACCCGACCATCAATGATATGGGCTTTTTTGACCCCACCACGCAGGGCTTCGATACAGGCATCGACTTTGGGAACCATCCCCCCACTGATCGTCCCATCCGTTTTGAGGGCTTCGGTCTGAGCGATATCCAAATTGGTAATCAGCTTCATCTCCTTATCCAAGACCCCTGGGGTATCGGTCAAGAACAATACTTTTCTTGCCTCTAGGGCGATGGCAACTTGACTGGCAGCCAGATCAGCATTGATATTAAAACCAGGATGTCCTATCTTAGAAGCGGTGGCAATGGGAGCTACCACAGGAACAAAATTGTCTTCCAAAATATTGTCCACGATCTCAGGATTAACATTTTGAATCACCCCTGTATAACCAAAATTCTCAAAATCTTTGGGAATTGCCTCCAAGAAGTTGGCATCTTTGCCAGAGATACCAATCGCTTTGGTACCATGGGCATTGAGCAAGGAGACAATCTCTTTGTTGATCTCACCACTCAGCACCATCTCAGCAATACGCATCACCTCTTTGGTCGTGACCCGTTGCCCATCGACAAACTTAGTATCTACCCCCAAATCACTGAGAAGATCAGTAATGCTCTTACCCCCACCATGGACAATAATCGGTTTCATTCCCACCGTATGCAACAGCACAATGTCCTGAGCAAACTGACTTTTGAGATGCTCACTGGTCTGGGCTGATCCTCCATACTTGATCACAATCTTTTCATTGTGAAATTTTTTGATAAACGGCAATGCATCCAATAGGGTTTGAACAACTTGAATTTTGGTTTTCATAAGCTTAGGCTCCAATATAATAATCTACTTTTTCTAAAATTTCATTTTTAATCTGTAATTTTAACCTCATAACTGAAAGGGGCAACTTAAAGTTTTCCATTTTCACTTCATCTTTTTCCGTTATCAGCAGAGAGGTTACCGCTCTCTCTTCTATCAACTTTTCCAATTCAGACTTATCAAAATAGGCATGATCTTCAAGATAAATTTTATCAACAAGGGTATCGTCTTGAGGAAGATAGAGATTAAGCCTCTCAGGGTTAGAGATAGCGGTAACCAATAGCATCTTTTCTGTAGGATTTTCAATCTCAACAATACGTTTAAAATCGCATTCTTCAAATAGATTCAAATCAGCAAAATGCTTAGTAAAAATAAATTCTCGAAAAGGACCAGCAGGAAAGGTCAAATAGTTTCGGATATTTTGAGGAAAGAGTAGGATCTCAAATTTCTTGATCGTAACACGATTAAAACCATCATCTAAAATAATTCGTTTGGCTCCTTGCTTGAGTGCAAGATGAATTGCTTTGTCTCGATCTTCACTCACAATGACCGAAGCGTGAGGTAGACTCTTTGCCATAAGCATCGGCTCATCCCCACTCTGATAGACATCCGTGAGGATCTTCCCCTTACGACTCACCTCAATAAGTCCCCTGCTCTCTCGTCCATACCCCCGAGAGATAACCGTCACCCCCTCATAACGTGAAGCCAAAGCAATCACAAAAGGGGTCTTTCCACTGCCCCCAACCGTAAGGTTCCCTACACTAACGATAGGAAGAGGATAAGTTTTTTTAGACGTAAGAATCCTTCTTAGTAACATCACGGAACCAAAGAGCAAAGAGAGAGGAGCGAGTAGAATAATAACAACCCAATCCAAAAGCGTGGGTTTAAAAAAGAGCCTCTCCCCCCAAGAGACCAAGAGATGTGACACCATTAGATGTGTTCGTTGGCTACTTTTTTGACAGCATCACACACCCGTTTGACCTCATCATTGCTAAGTGAAGCATAAATAGGCAGTGACATTACCCGCTGGAAACATCCCAATGCCACAGAGTAATCAAAGACTTTCATAGAGTATTTATTTTTGTAATAATCAGTCAGGTGTAGAGGCATATAGTGTACCCCAATTTTTACACCCTCTTTTTTGAGTTGGTTGACAAAGTGATCTCGGTTTTTATCAATCTCTACAATGTATTGAGTGAAGACATGCCCCTCACTAAAATGAGGCAAACTTACATGCTTGAGTCCTGCTAGCTCTTTGTTATAAATATCTGCAATCTCTTTTCTTCGAGCAATCCCTTTCTCTAACCCCTCTAGTTCTGCCAAACAATAGGCTGCTTCAAGTTGAGAGATATCATACTTCCATCCAATATCAACCACATCATAAATATAATCAACATTACCATACTCATCACAACTTTTTCGCTCCATTCCATGAAAAGAGAGTAGCTCAGCGCGCTTATAGATACCATCATCATTGGTAGTAAGAATACCGCCTCCATTGACCGCATTACAAAGGTGAGGAGCGAAACTAAAGACCGTAATATCAGCACCTGAGTTTCCTATCATTTTACCATTATAGGTCGCCCCCATAGCATTACTGGCATCTTCAATGACTTTGACTTTGTATTTTTTTGCCATGGCATAGATACGATCCATATCAGCAACTTCTCCCGCCATATGGTTAATAATCACAGCTTTGAGTTTTTTACTCTGATTTTTATCCAATGCCTTTTCAAGTTTGGCTAAGTCGATATTATAGTTTTTACTCTCAATATCCACAAAAATAGGTTCAGCATCAAAATGTCTTACTGCTTCAGGTACCGAAGGAAATACATTGATACTACAAATAACCTTATCTCCTCGTTTAAAATCCAATGCACACATCGCCAAGTGTAGTGCAGAGGTTCCACTGTTGGTTGCAATGGCATGATTACAACCTATAAAATTTTTAAAAGAGTTCTCTAGCTTTTTTACTTTGGTATTATCAGTAAAATTCAGAACATCATTAATGTAATTTAATGTGTTCTCTTGAATGGTGGGTTTAAAGAATTCAATTGTATTTTGCATTGTATTTCACTTTATAATTTAATTTTAATTTAATTCGTAATATGCCATTATACAACGAATAGTATTAAAAATAAATAGTAAACACTGTATATTCTAAAATATTTTTTTCTATTAAGTTGAAAATCTGTTAAAATATTATAATTTATTCTATTTATTTATCTATTTTCAGATTAATCACAAACCACGTCGCCTAATTTTTGAATCTCTTCACAATTAAAGCCCGCTTCTTTACGTGCGAGAACATTAATATGTGGTCGATGCTTCTCTATAAGCTTATATTTTTCTAATATTTTAAAATAAACTGACTTATTTAATTCTCTTTCTTGGCAAACATATTTAAACCAGTAATCTCCTTTCTGAACATGCACAATCTCCTCCTTATAAATAATCTCTAAAGCATCAATAAGCTGTTGTATAAGAGGAAGTTTACGTTTATTATGTAATTTTTTAACAATCTGAGGGTTCACGTCCAATCCACTTGCCTCATAATAGCGAGGAATAATCGCCATACGTTCCAAAATATCCTCTGCGGTATGATTGGCAGCATCAAACAATCCACAATGCACAGGAAAATCTCCATAGGCATATCCCAGCTCATCCAATAGTGTATGAAGCATCTTATAGTGTCGAATCTCATCCAAAGCGACTTCTAACCAGTCTAGCTTATATTGCTGAGGCATCAGAGGAAAACGATAAACCGCATCCAGTGCCAAATCAATCGCAGAGTACTCAATATGAGCAATGGCATGCACCAGTGTGGCTAACCCCTCAGGAGAGGCAAAATCTTTGCGTGCTTTGAGTTCTCGTGGATCCACAATCTCGCATATTGAAGCATAAGAGGGGGATTCAAAGCACAAAGGGGAGAAATTCTCAGAGGAGATAAATAGATTTTTGCTACAATACTCAAAAGCGTGTTGGGTCAATTGCTCTTTCTCTTCAATCGACGAGGATTGAATGGCAGTTTCAAGGGTTTTATATAGATTCATAACACGAATTATAATACAAAGGTTTTTCAATGCAGATTAAAATTCAACCCATGGGTCCTCCCCAAACCAACTGTTATATTATTACCGTTGATAATAAAGATATCATTATTGATCCAGGAATCAATGCCACCCAGTGGGTACTGGACAACACCCAAAACCCTGTGGCTATCCTCAATACCCATGGACACTATGATCATATTTGGAGCAATGCGGATCTACAACAAGAACTCAAAATTCCCCTCTATATCCCCAAGGAGGATGCCTTTATGCTAGAGAACGATCCTCTTGGAAGAGGTGCCCCCAAGAGTAAGGCGGATGTACTTATTGAGGGGGATCAAGCCATTGAGATTGAGGGAGTCAAACTCCAATACCGTCACTTCCCTGGACATACCCCAGGGAACAGCATCATTGAGATTGGGGATATTTGGCTCAGTGGGGATTTTCTCTTTCAGCAGTCCATTGGACGCTGGGATTTTCCTTTTTCCAGTGGTGAAGCGATGATCAAAAGTTTGGAGAAAGCGATGAAGATTGAAGAGGACTTTACCCTCTACCCAGGTCACGGGATGAGTACCACCCTCAAACAAGAACAGCATGGCATGCCGATGTGGATTGAGTATGTGAGACAGAACCTATAAGAGGTGCATTAAAAAATGCACCCTACTTCTCATAAGAGAATTTATATCCCCGTCTTCTAACGGTATGGATTACTTGGAACCCGAGGATACTTTTGAGCCGTTTACGAATCTGATTAATCGCCACCTCAACGGTGTTGTCACTGACATACTCAGGCTCCTCCCAAAGGGCATTGATAATCTCATCTTTAGAAAAGACACGCTCTTCACGCAGGGCGAGATAGGCAAGAATATCAAAAGTCTTACCATTGAGAGAGACAATTTTATCGTCATACTCTATTTTTTTATTGGTGATATCAATCACCAGCTTACCCACATCAATATGGGTACCAAAAAGTTTTCTCATATTGGAAAGTACGCGGGCTGCAATTAACTCTACTGAATCAATATGATTAACCAAAACATCATCTGCCCCCAAATCAAAAAGAGCAATTTGATTTTTGGGATTGCTCGTTACGATAATAATTTTGGTCTCTCTTTTTTTCTTTTTGACTTCATTACTGTATTTTTCCAACGAATATCTCTGATTCTCATCAACAATTATAATCAGTTCGTAGTGTCTAAAATCAGTAAAATTTGTTGCATCATATAGATCTTTTGCATTGTCCACAATACATATAAAATACTTTTCCAATTCAACTTCTAACTGCTTGACAAATTCATCACTAAACCCTATGGTCAATATTCTCATTGTAATCCTAATTTTCTTATGGCTTAAAGGTTATATCTAAAAAATACTTATTTCAAAATAAGAAATAAATAGTACATGTTCTAATAAATTTTTTTATAATGCCTAAAGAATCAAATTTTTCTTTAATTATACCTTATTTTTTGCATTTTTAAAAATAAATTTTTAGAATCAAGTGGTTTTTTTAAATTTTTTGGCTTTAATGTAGACCCTTTTGGGGGCTGGATACCCCTCTACGGTCTTGGTGGGGTCATTTTCATCCAAAAAATGCTCCAAGGATTGACTGTTAATCCACTCTGTCCACCGCTGCTCATCGGGATTGGTTTTGACAATATCCAATACCTCAACCGCTTCAAACCCTGCACGGTAGCACCAGTTTTTGAGGGCATTGACCGTGGGGATGAAGTAGATATTGGGAATTTTGGAGTAACGCCCTTTCGGAGTGAGGCAGATCTCCTCTTCCCCATCAATCATAAAGGTATCCAAAATCAACTCACCGCCCTTGTTTAATCCTTTGTAGAGCGACTTCAATGCCCCCACAGGATCAGGACGGTGATAGAGTACGCCCAAACAAAAGAGCCTATCAAACTTATGCTCATAATGCTCTACATGCTCCACCCCCAAGAGTTCAAAGGTAATACCACTCTGAATAAAGTGATCCAAAAATTTAAATTGACAAAACATGATAGCCGAAGGGTCAAAACCTACCAAACGCTTGGGTTGCTCCTCCATCATACGAAAGAGATAGTAACCATTGTTACACCCAATATCCCCCACAATTTTATCTTTAAGATCAAAATGGGGTTTAAGTAGATCATACTTGATATGGCTTCGCCACTCACTGTCAATAAAGGTCTTGGATACCTGAAACGGTCCCTTTCTCCATGGCCAAATGGTACGAGCAGCTTGATGAATGTTTGCCTCATCCGCCTCACTCATCCCCTCAGGATAGATCTCAACCGTATCCCCAAGTTTAACCGTTACCTTATCAACAGGGGGAAGTCCCATTACTGCTTTCCAGTAGGGTTTGATATTTTTCCACTCAATACATCGCTCACGCACTTGGCGTATGGCATCTAAATCTACTTTTGTCACTATTGTACATGTGCCTTAAGAATAATCTGTTTCTCCACAGGAGTACTGTGTTGAGCACCTCCCACTTTGGTATGTTCTATTTTACGCACCGCCTCTTGTCCTGCAATCACTTCCCCAAAAATGGTATATCCTCCATTAAGCCACGGTGTCTCCTTGGTGGTGATAAAAAATTGACTCCCATTGGTATTGGGTCCATGGTTTGCCATCGCTAAGAGAAAGGGCTTATCAAATACCACATTGGGGGCATACTCATTGACAAACTCTTTGTGCCAAATCGACTCTCCACCTGTTCCTGTTCCTGTGGGATCTCCTCCTTGGATCATAAAGTCTTTGATCACACGGTGAAAAATAAGACCATCATAATACCCCTCTTTGACATGGGTAACAAAATTCTCTACTGCCAAAGGTGCTACTTTTGGAAACATTTTCAAGGTAATATTCCCCTCATTGGTCTCAAGAACCACAATTGTGGCTTCCTCTTTTTGTACCCCTGCAGCTGTTGTGTTACTCTCTGGAGTGGTTTTTTTAACCTCATTGGCATTACATCCTGTAATTAATAACAGTGTTGTTAAAAGATAAAATAGACTTTTTTTCATAATATTCCTCTGTATAAATTTATCGTGCGTAATTAATTTCACGTCGTTCACGAATGACATTGACTTTAATTTCACCTGGGTATTGTACCTTATTCTCGATCTCTTTTGCAATTTTTTTGGACAAAACAGAGACCTGATTGTCATTGATAATACGTGCATTAACAAAAACACGAATCTCTCGACCTGCATTGATGGCATACGCATCCACCACACCTCGCTCTTTGAGGGCGATCTCTTCGATTTCTCTCACCCGTTTGGTAAAGCTCTCCAATACCTCCCGTCTTGCCCCTGGTCGAGAGGCACTCAGGGTATCTGCCGCACAGACCGCCGCACTCTCTACCCCATCGGGTTCTTCATGTCCATGGTGGGCATAAATGGCATTAATTACCGTAGGGTGTTCATTGTAACGACGGCAGACCTCAACGCCCAAATCAACATGATTACCACCCACCTCTTGGGTCAAGGCTTTACCAATATCATGTAGAAGTCCTGCTCTCAAAGCAAGCTTCTCATCCCCATCCATCTCCGCGGCCATAATGGAAGCAAGCTTGGCAACTTCAAGGGTATGAGCCAAGGCATTCTGTCCATAACTGGCACGATACTTCATCCGTCCAAGCAGTCGCATCAACTCCTCTGCCATCGGCAAGAGTCCCAACT
>Ga0256828_1001212_pt1 | contig 16360 bp, 9 predicted proteins | sample CV88metaG_FD_185993 | JGI IMG/M metagenome (GOLD analysis project Ga0256828, IMG submission 185993) | Hydrothermal vent microbial communities from East Pacific Rise, Pacific Ocean - CV88 | ecosystem: Environmental > Aquatic > Marine > Hydrothermal vents | place: Pacific Ocean: East Pacific Rise...
ATGAGTAGATCCAAAAGATAAATCATATTATTCATATTATCTTACAAAAGATAAAAAATATTATCAATTAATGTGATTTTTAGAAGAACAATCAGAAACAGAAGTAGCATGATTATTTACAAGAGCGAATGCTCTAGATTATAGTATTAGATATCCAACAGTGTATGGTAAAAAATTATGAATACTTACAGATGAAAATAATACACCTATTCAAGAAATACCAGAAATAAAATCAGCATGAGATATAGATTTAGCTACAACAAATAGTTGAACAGTTTATGATGCACATATAAATAATGGAAGGACATATTCATTTACTTGATATATTTTAAATAATAAATTGTATTCATTATCAAAACCATCAATATATTGAGCACCAAAAGATTGTCCTGAATGATTTGTAGGAGTTCCTTGAGATAGTACATTTAATCAAAAATGATTTTGTGTGGCTAAATATGAAATGAGTTATGATGATACTGATACACCAACATCTACAACAAATAATTGAGATTGGAATACTTTAAAGTATATTCCTTGAAAAAAGATAGTATCAAAAGCTTGAAATTATCCTATATCAGAATTATTTCAATTAGATGCAGTTAAGGCGTGTGGAAGTTTATGAAAATGATATCATTTAATAACTAATAATGAGTGGATATCGATAGCTAGAAATATTGAATTAACTAGTGATAATCGGTCTGGTTGAGAAGTATGGAAATGAAAACTTAAGCCATCACATATATCAGATAAATGTAGTTATGTATGATGAAATGAAGAAACTAGACAAGTTGCTACAAAAACTTGACCATGAGATGATAATCAGTGTAATAATGAAAGGAAATATATTTTATCTAATGGTTCTGAGATTCGGGATTTAGCTTGAAATTTACGGGAAATGGTAAATTGAGCAAATACAATTAATAATATATCATCTACTATGATAAAATGAAATATATGTGATGGAGACAATGGTTGGTATCAGTGGACTGATTGTATATTTACTTGAATATGATTAACTAGAGAAGAAAGTGCTCCTTTAAAATTATTAACTTCAAATTTTTGAGTTTGAAGTGTTTATAGCATATCATCATGAAATTGATATATTATGAGATGATGACGTTCACCTTGAGTAAATAGTGTATATACTTTATTTTCAGGTGGTGATGTTAGTGAGGCAATGAGGTGATTTCGTTGTGCATATATGAAATAAAATTAGGAATATATTATTTAATAATATATTCCTAATTTTATTTATTAAAACTTTTGCTTTTTCTCTATTTATTCCTATAATCTTCCTAATTGCACTAGCTTCGATTGCGTTATTCTGATAAGTTAGGGCATTTTTAACGTTGTAAAAATGAGGGAAACTGATTGTGTAACTCCTCCTCATACAATTTCTATTATTATCTTTTCTTCAATGTAGGATTAGAATTTTAGAATATATTATTTTATTTGTAATTAATATTATATTGTATGGCAAAAAAAGCTTCAGATAAATGTATCGAAGTTGGTAGTCTATATGACATAAAAGGTCGTCATTTTTTTACTGATGATAGATCTGTTGTATGAATCCCAGAATTACTGGAAGTTCAATTAGACTCATATAATGAATTTTTAACTAACTGAATTGATAAAGTTTTTAATGATTCATTTCCTATTTCTGATCACTCTGGTGAAAAAGTAGACATTTACTATAAATGATTTGCTTTGGAAGAACCTAAATATGATCCAGAAACTTGTATTAGAAAAAATCTTAACTATGAAGCTCCTTTAAAAGTGAGACTTGAAATGTTAAATAAAGAAACAGGTGAAATAAAAGAACAAGATGTTTATATGGGTGGTATACCACTTATGACTGATATGGCTACTTTTATTGTAAACTGAATTGAAAGAGTTATTGTAAATCAAATAGTTAGATCTACAGGTATCTTTTTTACCTTAGGTGAAAATGGCCATGCTCTTAAAATTATTCCAGGTAGAGGTTCTTGGTTTGAAATAGATATAGAAAAAAAAGGTATTATTAATGTAAAAATTGATAAAAAAAGAAAACTTCCAATTTCAATTGTTCTTAGAGCTTTTGGTATGGAATCAAATGCTGAAATTTTAGATACATTTGCTGAATTAGGTGATGATATTATAGCTAATAATATTGCTCCTACATTAGAAAAAGATAAAACTACAACAAAATTAGAAGCTCAACATGCTTTATATAAATTACTTAGACCAGGTGATTTAGCTACTGATGAAAGAGTTGAAGAATTATTTCAAGTTACTTTCTTTGATGATAAGAGATTTGATTTAGGTGAAATTGCAAGATTAAAAATGCAATCTAAATTAGGAATAAAAACAAAATATGAAGATGAAAATGGTAAATTTTTATCACTTGAAGATATAGTTACTGCTTTAAAATATTTTTTAAATTTAAGTTATGGTGTTGAATGATACACTGTAGATGATATTGATCATTTAGAAAATAGAAGGGTTAGATCTGTTTGAGAATTAGTAATGGATAAAATTAAAGTAGGTATTGCTAGAATGGAAAGAATTGCAAAAGATAGAATGACTATTGTTGAACTAGATGATGCAACTCCAGGGACATTTATTAATAGTAGACCTATTATTGCTATAATGAAAGAATTTTTCTGAAGTTCTCAATTATCACAATTTATGGATCAATCGAATCCACTTTCTGAATTAGGACATAAGAGAAGAGTTTCTGCTCTATGACCTGGTTGACTTACTAGAGAAAGAGCTTCATTTGAAGTGAGAGATGTTCATCCTACTCAATATGGTAGAATATGTCCAATTGCTACTCCAGAAGGACCAAATATTTGACTAGTATTGCATTTTGCTACTTATGCAAAAGTAAATAAACATGGTTTTTTATTAACTCCTTTTAGAACTGTAGAACACTATGTTAAAAATGACTGAAAAGCTGCTGTTAATAGAATAGCTTTATGAAATATAGTTTGAGATAATGGTAAAGTAATTGTTGAAGATAAAAAAATGATTACTGAGAATGATGCTGAAGCTATTAAAAAATGAATTAAAGCTGATAAAATTGAAGTTAGATGATATTTAACTCCAAAATTTGATTATTTTGATGCACATCAAGAAAAAGTTTTAAATATTGCTGAAGCTGGTACTAAAGTTGATGAATTTGGTAACTTTACTGAAACAAGACTTTCTTCAAGAGCTGGTAATGTTCCAACTATTTCATATGTAAGAGAAATTACTCATATTGATGTTTCTCCAAAACAAACAATGTCAATTGAAACTTCACTTCTTCCTTTCTTAGAACATGATGATGCGACAAGAGCGGAAATGGGTTCAAACATGATGAGACAAGCTGTTCCTTTAGTTAGACCACAAGCGCCAATTGTTGGTACTGGTATGGAAAGAATAGTTTGAGAATGATCAGGTTATGTTATTGTAGCTGAAGATGATGGTGAAATTATTTGAGTTGATGCTAAGCATATTACTGTTTTATATAAATCAGGTGAAAAGAAAATTTATGAATTGACTACTTTTAAAAGATCAAATCATGATATGATAGTTCATCAAACTCCACTTGTAAGTCATGGACAAAAAATTAAAAAAGGAGATACTCTTTGTGATGGTCATGCTTGTGATAAATGAGAATTAGCTATTTGAAGGAATCTTACTGTAGCATATATGCCATGGCAAGGTTATAACTTTGAGGATGCGATTATTATTTCAAACAAAGTTGTTGAAGATGATTATTTCACTTCTATTCATATTAAAGAATATACAACTGATGTTAGAGAAACTAAATTATGACCTGAACAAATTACTGATGATATTCCTAATGTTTCAAGTGCTAAATTAAAAGATCTTGATGTAGACTGAATTGTTAGAATTGGTTCATATGTTGAATGAGGTTCAATATTATGTTGAAAAATTACTCCAAAAGGTGAACAAGAACTTTCTCCAGAAGAAAGATTACTTAGAGCTATATTTGGTGATAAATCAAAAGATGTTAAAGATTCTTCTTTAAGATTACCTTCAGGACAAGGTGGTAAAGTACTTTCAGTACATATCTTAAAAAGAGAAAATGGTGATAATTTACCTACTTGAGTATTTGCACAAGTAAAAGTATTTGTTGCTGCTACTAGAAAATTAGAACTGTGAGATAAAATGGCAGGTAGACATGGTAACAAATGAATTGTTTCAAGAATTGTTCCAGTTGAAGATATGCCTTTTATGGAAGATGGTACTCCAGTAGATATTATTCTTAATCCACTATGAGTTGTTTCAAGAATGAATATTGGGCAAGTATTAGAAGCACATACCGGTATGGCTGCTAAAAGATTATGAATAACTGTTGCTACACCGATTCTTAATGGTATATCTGTCGACCAAGTTAATGAATTAATGTTAAAAGCTTGAATGGATTCTGATGGTAAAGTTCAATTAATGGATGGTAATACTTGAGAACCATTTAAAGAAAGAACAATGGTTTGAATGAAATATATGCTTAAACTTCATCATTTAGTTGAAGAAAAAATTCATGCAAGATCTGTATGACCATATTCTATGGTTACACAACAACCTTTATGAGGTAAAGCTCAAAATTGAGGTCAAAGATTTTGAGAAATGGAAGTTTGGGCTCTTGAAGCATATGCTGCTAGTAATATTCTACAAGAAATGATTACTATCAAATCTGATGATGTTGCAGGTAGAACACAAGCTTATGAAGCTATTGTTAAAAATGCTCCAATTAAAAAACCAAATATTCCTGAATCATTCAACGTATTACTTAAAGAATTACAATCTATCTGATTAGATTTAGATTTATTAGATAAAGAAGAATTAAAAGAAAAAGAAGATGAAGCTATGGCTAGGTATGAAGATATTATAAAAATAGAAAATAAAGTAGACGAAGAAAAAAAAGGTAAAAAAGAAGACTAAATCCCCCTATCCCAACCTTTACCCCAAGGGGAGAAAGGGGTAGAACAAAAATGTAGCTTCTTCTCTCCCATGGGGGGAGATTGAGAGGGGGCTTAAATTTTAAACATTAATTAAAAACCTAATGACATTTGATCCTCAATTAAATGACTTTCTAAATGATAAAGTTACTGACTTTGGAGAAATTTGAAAAGATATAGGGAAAAAAGATATAACTAAATGAAAAAATTTAGATAATCTAGCTTGAATATCTCTTTGAATATCTTCACCAGAAAGAATAAGATCTTTATCAAATGGTAAAGTACTTATTAGTGAAACTATAAATTATAGAACACAAAGACCTGAAAGATGAGGTTTGTTCTGTGAACAAATCTTCGGTCCAAGAAAAAATTATGAATGTGCTTGTGGAAAATATAAAAGAATAAGATATAAAGGTATTGTTTGTGAAAGATGTTGAGTAGAAGTTACTAAAACATCAGTTAGAAGAGAAAGAATGGCTCATATTGATTTATATGCTCCAGTAGTACATACTTGGTATTTAAAATCTGTACCAGGTAGAATAGGTCTATTATTAGATCTTCCTGTTAAGAAATTAGAACAAGTTGTATATTTTGCTTCATATATTATTACTGATATAGATGAAGAAAAATTAACTGAAGCAAATAAAGAATTAGATGAAAAATTCAAAGTTTCTAAAGCTGAATTACAAAAGGAAATTCAAAGACAAATCAATGAATTAACTATTAAAAAGGAAGCTGGAGAATTAAAAGAAAAAAAATTCAAAATAGAAGAAGCATTAGTAATGCAAAAATTAGATGATTTAACTGCTGAATTTGAAGAATTAAGAGAATGATTAAAATCTTTACATGTATGAGCTATTATTTGAGAACTTGAATATAGAGTTTTAGATGCTAAATTTCCTCATGTATTTAAATGAGGTACTTGAGCTCAATACTTAAAAACATTACTTGAAAGAATAGATTTATTAAAATTTATTGAAGATCAAGAAAAAGAATTAAGAGTTGCAACTCAAATTAAACAAAAGAAAATTTTACAAAAAATTAAGTTAGCTTCAAATTTACTTAAATCTGGTCAAAGACCAGAATGGTTTATTTTAGAAGCATTACCTATTATACCACCAGATCTTAGACCAATGATTCAGCTAGATGGTTGAAGATTTGCTTCTTCTGATTTAAATGATCTATATAGAAGAGTTATTAATAGAAATAATAGACTTAAAAAACTTATTGAACTTGGAGCTCCTGAAGTAATTTTAAAAAATGAAAAAAGAATGCTACAAGAATCAGTTGATATGTTATTAACTGGTGAAACTAGAACTAATAGATCCGGTTTTGTTACTGCAAATAAGAAAAAATTAAAATCTTTAACTGAAATACTTAAAGGTAAACAAGGTAGATTTAGACAAAACTTACTTGGTAAGAGGGTAGATTACTCTGCTAGATCTGTTATTGTAGTTGGTCCATCTTTAAAAATGGATGAATGTTGAGTTCCAAAAACTATGGCTTTAATTTTATTTAAACCATTTGTTATTGCTAAACTTATAGAAGAAGGTATCGTTTATAATATTAAACATGCTGAAAAATTTATAGAAAAAGGTACTAAAGAAGTTTGGGATGCATTAGATGAAGTTATTGAAGGTAAATATGTTCTTATGAACAGAGCACCTACTCTTCATAGACTTTCAATCCAAGCATTTAGACCAGTATTATGTGAAGGTAAAGCTATACAATTACATCCACTTACTTGTCCTGCATTTAATGCGGATTTCGATGGGGATCAAATGGCAATACATTTACCTATTACTGATAAAGCTCAAGCTGAAGCTAGAGAATTAATGGTTACTTCTAAAAATCTACTTGCTCCTGCTTCTTGAGAACCAGTTGTTACTCCTTCTCAAGATATGATTCTTGGTTCATATTATGTAACTGCTATAGATAAAACTGCTAAATGAGCTGGTAAAATCTTTTCAGATATTCATGATGCAGAGTTAGCATATGAAGCATGAGTTTTAGGTATTAAAGCTCCTATTAAAGTAAGAGTTAATGGTAAAATTGAAGAAACTTGTTATGGTAGACTTTTATTTAATGAAATTGTGCCAGAAGGTTTAGGTTTTATTAATGAAACTTTAAAGAAAAAAGCTCTTTCTAATATTCTTTCTAGATGTTTTGAAGAACTAGGTTCTGCAACTACTGCTCAATTTGTTAATGATATAATGAATTTTTGATTTAAATATTCTACTTTATCATGATTATCTATTTCAATAGATGATATGGTAGTACCAGATAATAAACAAAAATTACTTGATGAATGAGCTGAAAAAGTAAAATTTATTCAAAAGAAATGGTGGGCTGGTTTCTTAACTGAAAAAGAAAAATATAATCAATCTATTAAAATATGGGCTGAGGTTAAAAAAGTTATTGAATCTGAATTAAAAGAATTATTTGATGATAAAAATCATGTTTATAATTTTATTGATTCTGGTGCGAGATGAAACTGGTGAAATATCACTCAATTATGTTGAATGAAAGGTCTAGTTGCTTCTACTTCAGGTGCAACAATTGAACTTCCAATTAAATCTACTCTTAAAGAATGATTTTCTACTCTTGAGTATTTTATTGCAACTCATGGTTGAAGAAAAGGTAAATCTGATACTGCACTTAAAACTGCACAATCTGGTTACTTAACAAGAAGATTAGTTGATTCTTCTCAAAATATAATTATTAAAGAAGATGATTGTAAAACAGTTCATTATAAAACTGTTGTAAGAAAAGATGAATTATGAAGTTTTGATGATAGTTTTGAAGATTCAATTTTTTCACATACTGTTGCTACAGATGTTAAAAATGATAAATGAGAAATTGTTGTTGAAGCTTGAACTACTATTGAAACTAATGTTATGAAACTTTTTAAAGAACATAATATTAATGAAGTAAATATTAGATCAGTTCTTACTTGTGAAACTGAAGGTTGAGTTTGTAAAGCTTGTTACGGTTTAGATTTAGGTTTAAATAAAACAGTTGAAATTTGAGCTCCAGTATGAGTAATTGCTGCACAATCTATTGGGGAACCAGGTACTCAGCTTACGATGAGAACTTTCCATTCGGGTTGAGTTGCAAAAGAAGGTTGAGATATGACTCAAGGTCTTGCTAGAGTTGAAGAATTACTTGAAGCAAGAATTCCAAAAATTCCAGCTGAAATTTCTGATCAAGATTGAACTATTGAAATTGAAGCTACAGAAAATGAAAAAATAGTTAGAGTTATTGCTGATGAATTATTAGAAGAAGAATATTATTTTGAAGATTATTTTGATATTGCTGTTAAAGTAGGTCAAACTATTAAGAAAAAACAAATATTAGCTAGATCTACTAAAGATAAACAAAAACTTGTTTCAACTTTTGCTTGAGAGGTTAAAAAAATAGAAGATTGAGTTATTACAGTTGTTGATGTAGAGAATAGAGTTTTTGAATATAAATTTGAAATAGGTAGAACTATTCTTGTTAAGGATGGCGATAAAGTTACTGTATGACAAAAACTTACTCCATGATCACTTGATGTACATAAATTAAAAGAAGTTGCTTGAGTATTAGCAGCTGAACAATATATCGTTAATGATATTAAATCAATTTATGCTTCTCAAGGTCAAACTGTTAATTCTAAGCATATTGAATTAATTATCAGACAAATGTTCTCTAGAGTTAGAGTTACTTCTAAATGAGATAGTGAATTTTTTCCTGGTGATGTTGTTGATATTATTAAGTTTAAATCTCAAAACGATAGACTTATTAAAGAAGGTAAAAAACCAGGTATAGCTGAAAGGTTATTAATGGGTATTACTAAAATTTCGCTTCACACTGAATCTTGGTTGTCTGCTGCTTCATTCCAAGAAACTGTAAGAGTACTTGTAGAATGATCAGTATCAGGTAAAATTGATAAATTTAAAGAAATGAAGGAAAATGTTATTATTGGTAGATTAATTCCTGCTGGTAAACAATATAGAAAACTTCATGGGCAAGAATTAGATTCTGAATTAGAAGATGAATATTTTGATAGAAATGAAGATGAAATAGATGTTTGAGAAAGACATTTAAGAGAAATTACTGAAGAAATTGAACATGAAAGTGATTTCTAGTTTAGATTTTAAAAAAACTGAAACTTTTAAGTTTCAGTTTTTTTGTTTTTAAATAATTGTATTAATAAAAAAATCCCAAATAGGATTTTTAGTTTATAAATCATTTAACATTTCAAGAACATCATCTGCATCTTCTTTTGCATCTTTAGCTTCGGCAGCTTTAATTTTTTTCTTAGAGTCTTTCATTTGAAATTCTTGCCATTCTATTAGATGTTTTTCATTTAGATTTTTAATTTCATCTTGATATTTTTCTTCTAATTTTTCTAATTTCTTTTTTTCTGTTTCTAATATATTATATAATCTATCAATTTGTTCATCTGTCATTGATGGCATTATATCAAACCAATATTGTCTTTCATCATTATCCATTGAGTCTGTAGCTATAATTAAGTCAACTAATTCTTTGTATTGAGCTAGTGTTTCATCAGCAACTATAAATGTTTTTCAGTTTTGTTTTAGTTCAGCCATATTTTTAAATTTATTATTAAACTATTTATATTTCTATTTTATTATAACAAAGAATTTTAAATTTTGCAAATATAAAATAAGAGATATAATATTTTTATATTACATATTATTATATAATATCCTTTTTTTATGTTAATAATGAATTTATGAATTTTTACTTTATCAATTATTTTATTATGGTGATTGTTTATTGTAGCTAAAATTCATGCTTACAAATTTAAAAATTTTTCAAATCATATTATTATAATTACCCAAATTTTGACAATTTTTTTAATTATTTTAACTATTGTTTGATATAGTATTATTTTATTTACAACTTCAAATACAACAAATGTAAAAAATTATAATTCATTTGATGTAGATGAAGTTAATTACTAATTTTAATTATGAGTTTATTTACAAAAATTATAAATAGAGAAATACCGGCAGATATTGTTTATGAGCAAGATAATATTATTGTTATAAAGGATATTAATCCAAAAGCAAAAATACATTTACTTATTATTCCTAAGAAAGAAATTCCTACAATAAATGATTTAGATGATACTGATAGAGAAATTATAGCTGATATGTTTTTTGTTGCAAAAAAACTTGCTAAGGAATTAAAAATCACAGAATGATATAAATTAAATATCAATGTTTGAGAGAAATGATGACAAGAAATTATGCATTTGCATTTACATTTATTATCTAATATTTAAAAATGAATAAAAATAAATTAATTTTTGCAATTATATGATTATTATTTATTGCTATTATTATATTTATAGTTTTTTCTATGAATAAAAGTTGATGAGCCACAAAATCTAGTAAAAATCTTACTAATTTTACAATATGGATGATCTGAGATAATAATGAATCTTGAAAAAAAATAATTGAAAATTTTAAAAAAGTTAATACAAAATATGAAAAGACTAAAATAGATATTGAGGTATTTAAAGATTATGATGATTATAATTTTGCGTTAATGGCAGCTATAGCAGCGGGAAAAACTCCTGATATTTTTGTTTTAAATAATAATGAAAAAAAATCATTATTTGAGGCACAGGCTTTATGAATTGATCCTAAAATTATAAATCCGAATGATTTTAGAAAAAAATATAAATGAGTTTTTTCTGATGATTTGATTTTATCTGGGTGAAATAAAGATAAAGAAGTTGAATTTTTAAAATGAATTCCAGTTTGATATGAAACATTAGGTATTTTTTATAATAGAAGATATATTCAAGATTCTGAGTTAAAATCAATATCAGCTTTAAATAATATTATTGCAGCTTTAAAAGAAAAACATCCTAGTTTAATTCCTATTTGAATATGAAATGGAAGTACTGTTTATAATTCAGCAGATATAATGACACAGTTTTTTATGTTAGAAAATGGTGTTTCATGAATTGGAGATATATCTTGAAATAACGAAAAACAATCTTTAGCTACATATTTATTATATTGAGATAATGATGGATATAATAATTATAATAGTAGATATAATGAACTTAGTAAATTATGAAAAACATCATTAGATTTATTCTCAAGGTGAGAAACATTTATGGTTGTAGGATATCCAAGTATGATAAATATTATTTGAGAGAAATGATTTAGTAAAAATTTTCTACAAGTTTCACCTTTTCCTCATTATTTTTCTTGAGATGGTAAGACTTTAGTTAATTATGATTATTTTGTAATAAATAAGAATACAAAAAATAAAGATTTATCATTTGATTTCCTTAGATATTTAACAACAGATATTTGAGCAGAAGATTTTTTAAATAATTTTAAATATTATTTACCAGCATTATTATCTTTAGAATCTGATAAATTAGAAGAGAAAATTAGTGATAAATATAATATAATTCTATGAGATTTTTTTAATAGCGATTATGAATTATCTAGTTTTAACAAATGAGTTAGAAGTATATATGATAAATGAATAGTAAAAATCCTAGATAATTCAAGTAATTACGAAAATGAATTTAATAGATTAAAATCTAAAGTTCTGTGTAATGCTAAAAAAATAGATACATTAAAAAATTTATCAAAAACCTGTGAATAATTATTGTTATATACATATTCCATTTTGTAATAGTAAATGTAAATATTGTAGATTTGCTTCATTTTGAATAACAGAAGAATTAAAAATAAATCTATATATTAATAAGTTACTTTTAGAAATAAAAAATAAAAAAATAGACTTTAAAAATTTAAGGTCTATTTATTTTGGTTGAGGAACTCCAAGTGTATTAAAAATAAATCAATTAGAACTAATTATTAATACTTTAAGAAATGAGTATTGATTTGATAAAAATATAGAAATTTCAATAGAAGCAACACCAGATACTATTATTATAGAAAATATAAAATGATGGAAAAAGATTTGAATTAATAGACTTAGTATGTGATTACAAACATTAAATAATGATAGTTTGATAGAAATATGAAGAGGAAATAAAGGAGATGTTATATCAGCCTTAGATAATATACAAAAAGAATGATTTAATAATGTTTCTGTAGATTTTATAATAGGTTTACCTTATGTAAAAAAATGAGAAATAGTTAATAATATAGATTTTTTGTATTCTAAATATAATTTTATTAAACATATTTCAGTTTATATGTTAGAGGAATATTACGATATATCAGAAGAAAAAGATTCAAAATTTGAGAATATAGTTTATCCGAATACTTGGAGTGATTTATGATTAAAAGAAAATGATTATTTAGAAGAATATATTAGCGTAAAAAAAAGATTAAAAGAATATTGATTTAATAGTTATGAGATTTCAAATTTTTCAAAAATATGATATGAATGTAAACATAATATAGCATATTGGAATCATTTTAATATTTTAGCTTTTTGATTATGAGCACATTGATTTTTAAATAATCAAAGATACAGTAATAGTGAAGATTTTTTAGAATATTATTCATGAAAAAATATTTTTAAAGAACTATTAAGACAAGAGGATTTTTTTATAGAAAAAATCATGTTTGAATTAAGAACATTATGATTAACTGCTGAAACAATTACAAAACTAGATAAAGTAAGACTAGATGAATTTATTGAAATGTGATATTTAGAAAAAAAATCTAATAAAATAACTTTATTAGATAAATGAGTTTTAATAATGGATTATATATTGAGTGAAATAATATAAAAAATAGTTATTACAAAATGTAATAACTATTTTTTTATTTTTCTTTAGATAATGCTTCTTTAAAGTGATCAAATAAATGATTTATTAAATCGTCTAATTTTTTATAATCTTCTCTTTCAAATCTATATGTATTTCCATCAAGATTTGCTTGAATTTTAGCATCAAATAAACCTTTTTTATTTTTTTCAGTAGTTACTTCAATAGTACCTTCTGCATCAGCTTTATCAAACTTATTTAAATATTGATCTAATTTATTAGATAAATTTTCATTAACTAATCTTTCAATAACGTCTTTAGATTCAGTTAATTCATTTCAAATATGTAATTTTATTTGTAATTCCATTTTATACAAAATTATTAAATTAAATTTTTAGAAAGGTTTTGAAAATATTTTCAACTACTTTCTACTAAGAGTAGTTTATCATATTGTTTTTTAAAATCAAGAAAAATTCAAAAAAATAATTGAAAAATGTATATATTTAGTTATATTTAATGCAATATTTAATTATTAGAGAGAAAAATCAAATGACAAAATACATAAAAACTATATGACTTGAAATACATGTAAGGGTAAAATCAAAAACTAAAATGTTTTGTTCTTGTAAAAATGCAGTTGCATTAGCTGAAGAGCCTAATGAAAGTGTATGTTCTGTTTGTATGTGATTTCCAGGAATGCTACCATCTTTAAATAAAGAAGTAGTAAGATTATGACTTATTTGAGGTATGATGATGTGATGCGAAGTTAATAAAGTTTCAAGATTTGATAGAAAAACTTATTTTTATCCAGATAATCCAAATGCTTATCAAATTACTCAATTATATGATCCAATAGTTTGAAAATGAAGTGTTAAAGTTATTGTAAATGATGAAGTTAGAGAATTTGCTATTCATCATATGCATTTAGAAAATGATGCCTGAAAGCTTATTCACGCTTGAGGGAAGACCCTTTGTGATTATAATAGGGCATGAGCACCTTTAATGGAAATAGTTACAGATCCTGTTTTTCATAATAGAGAAGAAGTTATGGAGTTTTTGAAAGAATTACAAAAACTTATGAGAGCAGCATGAGTATCTGATGCTGATATGGAGAAAGGTCAAATGAGATGTGATGTAAATATTTCATTAGCTCCAGAATGAGCAACTGAATTATGAAATAGAACAGAAACAAAAAATGTAAATAGTTTTTCAGCTATTTGAAGAGTTATCGATCATGAGACAAAAAGACAAGTAAAGATTTTGGAAGCATGATGAATTATTGATCAGGAAACAAGATGATGGGATGATTCAACAGGTACGTCTAGAACACAAAGAAGTAAAGAAGATGCTATGGATTATAGATATTTTCCAGAGCCAGATATTTTACCTATAGTATTAGATGATGCATTTATAGATGAGGCAAGAGCTACACTTCCTGAACTACCTATAGAAAAAAGATTAAAATATCTAGAAGAATATAAATTAGGTAAAGATGATGCAAGAATATTAACAGTTACTAGAGATTTATCTGAATATTTTGATAAATTAGTAGAATTAACTAATGATCCTAAAAAATCATGTTCATACATGACTACTATACTTCTAGCTATGATTAATGAGTCAGAAGACATTAATAGTGTAGATGATCTTAAATTTGATATTAAAGAATTAGCTAAAGTAATAGAACTTGTAAATAAAGATGAATTATCTTCAACTAATTCTAAACAAGTTATTGAAGAATTATTCAATAATGGTTGAAAGACTGATATTATTGTAGATGAAAACAATCTTAGGCAAAAAAATGACTTATGAGCTTTAGAATCTGTTGTTGATGATGTATTAAGTAATAATATTAAACAGGTAGAAGATTATAAATGATGAAATGTTAATATATTTGGTTTTTTTGTAGGACAATGTATGAAAGCATCAAAATGACAAGGTAATCCAAAAATATTTAATGAATTATTAAAGAAAAAATTAGATTAATTTTTAAAAACAAGATTTATAAAAAATCTTGTTTTTTTTTTGTATGTTATTTTTTGCATAGAAAAAATATATATGGTAATATTATATTAGTAATTAATTTGTTAAAACTACAAATACCATGATATTATCAAAAATAAAACAATATTTACTTAGAGAAATAAAATGAATAAGTCTATTAAATCATTATAAAATAGTTTGATTTAAAAAGATTTTCATATTTATTTCTAGTTTTTTTGTTATATCATTTTTAATATGAGATATTACATTTGCTGCTGATGCTACTACTACTACAGCAGCAGATGCAGCAGCCACTTTTGCACAACGGTTTTGAGAAATATTAAAATGAGTAAGTGTTTTATTATGACTTATGACATATTTAGCTACATTATTTCTTTCTCCAGAATGGATAAATGGTAGTCTTTTTTGAATGAGTACAAAGTTTAAGGAAGTATGGATAATGGTTTCAAATATAGTTTATTTTGTATTTGCATTTATTTTAATATGGATAGCATTTATGAATATTATAGGTAAAAATGCTAATCAATATCAATTAAAACAAGCATTACCAAAATTTATAGTTTGAGTAATTATTGTCCCTTTTTCTTGGTTTTTTGTTCAATTAATTCTTTCTATTTCTTCTTTATTAACCGTATCAGCCCTTACCTTACCTTCAAATTCATTTCCTGAGTATGAAAGTATATTATGACAAATAACTATTCCAACTGAATGTGTAATAAATGTTAAATCTATTTGAAAATGATCTTGAGAGTGAGAATGAAAAACAACTGATTTAGTTGATTGTAGTCATTCAGTAAAAAAACCATTAAGTACAGTAGTTTCTTGATGAAATATTAATAATTCTATTTTTTGAATTATTTCTATGTATACTTATGGATTAACAGGTTTTGAAAATTCAGACAATATATTTTTATCAGAATCATCAAAGTTTACTTCAATAGCTGATGTTGCTATCAAAATTATTTTCGATTGATTATTTATTATAATTTACGCTATATTGATGATAGCATTATGAATGGTATTAATGATTAGGTGAATATATATATGGATATATACAATGATGTCTCCTATTTTTTGATTAATGTACTTTTTTGATAAAAAGGATTGAGGTGATTGATTTTTTGCTAAATTTAATATAAAGGAATTTATAGCTTTAGCAATGGTACCAGTTTATACAATGCTTGCTTTGAGTTTTGGTTTACTTTTTATGTATGTAGTTTGAGAGTGAATTACATGATGAGCAAGACAATGAGAAATATCTGGACAATCAGTTACAGTAAAAACAGTAGATGACTGATGAACGATAAGTATATGATTATTTACTTTAAAAATAGTATGAGCTGTTTCATGAAGTAATGATGATAATTTTTGATTTTTAAAGAAAATTTGAAATGAATGATTATGAGTAGTTTGAAGTCTTATACTTAAACTATTTGGTATTGTAGTATTGTGGTGAACAGTAATGGCTGCAATGAGGTCATCTGATATTACAAAAGCTATAGTTGAACCATTACATCAATTTGGAACAAAAGTATGAGGAATCATGACTTCTGCACCATGAAATATGCCAATATTTGGTGGGCAAAGTATGAGTAGTATGAGTACTGCTGCATGAACAGTTTCGTCAGCTATTACTACAGCTCAAAATCAAAGAGGTACTAAATTATGACAAAAATTTTCA
>Ga0256828_1001213_pt1 | contig 16343 bp, 16 predicted proteins | sample CV88metaG_FD_185993 | JGI IMG/M metagenome (GOLD analysis project Ga0256828, IMG submission 185993) | Hydrothermal vent microbial communities from East Pacific Rise, Pacific Ocean - CV88 | ecosystem: Environmental > Aquatic > Marine > Hydrothermal vents | place: Pacific Ocean: East Pacific Rise...
GTTGAAGTTGATACAAAATATCTACCGGTGTTGCTTCATTGGCTGCCAATGCCTCTAAAACCTCTGCATCACCCTCAGTAAAAAGAGCTTCTGCCATATCTTCTGGCAGATTTGGGTTGTGTGCCAAAAATGGATGATGCTCCTTTTTACTAAAAGCCTCACGCAGATAGACCTCTTCTATATTTGGATTTTGAAGGAGCAGTTGCATCAGTCTTGCATCATCTCTTTGCATCAATACTGTGATGATATCTCTAAGAAGAACTCTGTTTTGTGCAAGTGCTTTATCTACTCTCTCATCACTCAGTGCTAAGAGCTCTCTTTGCATCGACTCGCTCAAGCTCTCATTAGCTGCCAACTCTTTTGCATAGCTTTGTAAGAGTTCAAAACGCTCCTGCGTGAGCTCTATCTTTTGTGCAAGCAGTTTTGCATAGAGTGCATCACTACTTAGCTCTTTTATCATTGCATTATCGAGTGATGGGTTAATGCACATTGCTTCAAGTACCTCTGCATTCTCTTCACGCAGTAGTTTTTTCAGGACTCTTTTTGGAGTCATTGGATGTTGTGCCAGTAAAACAGAAAGTTTTGGATGATACTTTATAGGTTCTAAAGTACTGATGGCTTCTAAAAGTTCAGGGTTTTGTGTCTGTGAGACAAGGTGGATAAGTCCAGTCGTTGCATACTGCACATTATGATTTCTCTCTATATTTTCATAAAATCTTCCAATGAGTGCAGCTGTGACATCACGATTGTCATCATTTTCAAAAAAGTCCTCTTCACTCCATCTGTACATCTTAAGCAGTTTAAAAAAGAGTGCATCGCTCACGCAACTGTTTTGTAAAAAGCTTTTTAATCGCTCTTTATCATTAGAGAGCTTTAGACTCATTAGTAAAACATCATCATCAACTAAAGCAGCAAGCTCTTTTTCAAAATCATCTATCTTTAAAAAAGTATAGCCCCCTTTTTCATACAAATCATCACTGAGATGCTGTTCATAAGGCGTCATCATCCGCCCCTCTAAGATATACGCCACACCCTCATGCAACTCTTTTGTAATGCTGATTTTGTGTGCTGCTATCTGTGCTTCAAACTCCTCTTGAGTAAAAGCTCTGGGTTTGCCTAATAGTAAAATTGTTTGATTTTTTAACTGCTCTATATTCATACTTAAATTATACTCAACTTTTAAAGTCACAATTCTAAAACTAATTAATTAATGCTATAATTAATCTAAAAAAGAGGATATCAAATGCAAATATGTGCACCATGGGAGAAAGCCTTTAAAAAAGTATACACACCTTTTGAACACTTTTTACACTCTCAAACGACAACCGGACTTGTGCTTATCATTATGACTGTGCTTGCACTTATTGTTGCAAATTCACCTTTCAATGAAGCATACCAACATCTCATTCATACAAAACTCTCTTTTTCCATAGGTTCACTCAAACTTGAACACTCCCTGCATCACTGGATAAATGATGGTCTAATGGCTATCTTTTTTTTCTTGATTGGTTTGGAAATAAAACGTGAAATTCTTGTTGGTGAACTTTCCAACATAAAGGTGGCAATTTTACCTATTTTAGCAGCTATTGGAGGAATGATAATTCCTGCACTTATCTATGTATCACTTAATAGTGGTTCCATTGGTGCAAATGGTTGGGGAATTCCTATGGCTACTGATATTGCTTTTGCGATTTCAGCTTTGGTACTTCTTGGACGCAGAGTTTCCCCTGCACTGGTAACTTTTTTGGTTGCGCTTGCCATAGTTGATGATTTAGGTGCTGTTTTGGTCATTGCCCTTTTTTATACTTCGCAGATAAATTTGGAATTTCTACTCTTGGCAGGAGCTATGTTTTTACTGATGCTTGCACTCAATCGTTTTGGAATTCGGGCAATGCTGCCTTACTTTATTCTTGGCATCATCATGTGGTTTTTTATGTTAGAATCTGGTGTTCACGCAACTATCGCTGGAGTCATTGCGGCTTTTGCAATTCCTTCAAAACCAAAACTCCCACCAGTCAATTTCACACAGCATACAAAAAACCTCATTCAAGAGTATGACAGTTATCCCGTTGCAACAGACCATACAATGCATGAAAAACAAAAAGCAATTTTACAAAATATAAAAGATCGTATCGATGCAGTCACCTCACCTGCAGCACAGCTTGAACAGTCTCTGCATCTTCCCGTTTCACTTCTTATCATTCCAATATTCGCTTTTGCAAATGCGGGTATCTCCATAGATTTCTCTGCAATAGATAAAATTATATTTGAACCTGTTTCACTTGGAATCATTCTAGGACTTCTTGGTGGAAAAATTTTAGGCATAGCTGGCGTTGCATTTATTGCAATAAAGACAGGTATTGCCAAACTACCACAGAATAGTTCTATGAGCCAACTCTTTGGAGTAGCTGCACTTGGAGGTATCGGTTTTACAATGAGTATCTTTGTAGCTGACCTTGCTTTTATAAACAATCCTGAACTTATTTTTCAAGCCAAAATTGGCATTTTAAGTGCTTCATTACTTGCAGGTGCACTTGGTTTTATTTGGCTGCGATTTATTGCTAAGCCTGCCAATGCTCTTTAAAAGAGATATCTGCTCCACTATAGATAAAATCAAGTTCATCAGGAAGTGTTTTATAAAGTAGTGGTGAGTCCAGATCGATAAACTTCACTACATCACGGTAAGCAAATGCAAGATAGAGTGTCAAGTTTATCGAGTATGGACCCTCTATCATAGAACCAAGCATACACTCGATCTGCATCTCTCTTGCATATCTTAACATTGCAACAGCTTGGCTTACACCTCCGCACTTCATTACCTTGATATTTATCATATCTGCCGCACCTTTTGCAATGACCTTTTTCATATCTTCAAGGCTAAAAACTGCCTCATCTGCTAGTATCTTAAAACTGCTTTTTTGGCGAATGATCTTGAGTGCCTCTAGCTCCTTTGCCGCTACGGGTTGTTCTATAAGTTCTAGCCTATACCCTTGTAACTCTTTAATGTACATCAGTGTTTCATCAAGACTCCATGCCTGATTTGCATCAATGAGCAGCTTTGCGTGAGGTAACTCTTTACTTATAAGTTGTGTTGTCTGAATTGCGTGAGCTATATCATTTCCAAGTTTTACTTTTAAGATATCCATCCCCTCACGCAGAGCCTCTTTTGCATCATGCAGCATCTGTTCTTGTGAGCCTAAACTGATGGTAATATCTGTCTTTAGAGGTGTCTGATCCACTATACCAAAGTACTCTGACAAAGAGTATTTTTTCTCTTTTGCCTGCAGTGTAACAAAAGCGATATCTAGTGCTGCTTTGGCACCTGAACCTATCTTTTGTCTGTGTAAAAGCTCTAATGCTGCATCAACTTCCACTCCATAAAACTGCTCTTTTATACTCTTGATGTCTTGAGTGATACTCTCAAGAGTCTCACCTGTGATTGCCTTGGTTGCAGGTGCTTCACCATAGGCAAAGACTCCTTCATCACAGATAACACGCACCCGGATAAACTCAGCAAAATGGACCTCACGCAGAGCTGTTACAAAAGGGACTTTAAGCTTAATCTTCTCCTGCGTAAGCCTTATCTTTTCTATCTTCATGAAAGCGCCATATAGATAAAAAAAGGATAGAGAACAATGCCCATATATGGCAGATAAGGACCAATGGGAGTAAAGAGTGAGAGTTGCATCTGCTCATCCAGATCGCCATCAATAAAAACCTTTTTGATTAGTAAAAGCTTTGTAACTATATCTGCAGCCTTGAAAGAGAGCAGAGCTACAGCATAGCCGTTGTAGTTTGTATCAAGTACGAACCAAATAGCAAAATAGAAAGTCGGGTGCATAATCAGAAATAAAAAGATACTTTTATGGTACTGCTCATACATCCGAGCTAACATTCCCATGACTGTCTGTGCTTTTTGCCACTGTACTTCATACACTTCTAAGATTATATAAACTGTGATATAAATAAAAATATTTTCAAACATTTCAGCCTGCCATTCTTATTAAAATTTCACCTACAAACAGCCCACCAAAAGTGCCGATAAGATAACCCATGATTGCCATTAAAACACCAATACTGACCAACTTTTTATCATATGTTGCAGCTAAAATCGGAGCTGAAGCCACACCACCTATATTTGCCAGTGAAGCGACACTGATACTAAAGAGATCAAGTCTAAAGATCTTTGCACCCAGTATCATTACAACTGCGTGCAACAAAAGAATCAAGAATCCTGCAAAGACATAAACTCCAAGTCCACTAAAGTTTTCAATCACAGCTCGTGAACCTATAAGTGATATAAGAATATATAGCATCGTAGTAGCAACTTCATTGGAACCGTTTAGCTCACGAAGAGAGGTAAAAGAAGCAGCAACTCCAAAAAGTGTAGCAAAGATCACTATGCTTGTTGTCGTATTGAAAACAGTCAAATATTGTGCTAAAAGTTGTGAGGTGAGAGAGACAAGCAGTGCCAGTGCAATCAGTAACCAATAACGCTTAGCACCCATAGAGCAGGCACAGCCTATCTCATTTAAATATGCTAATCGTTCATGACTCTTTGTAAAACGATTAAATATTTTTGTAAAAGGGACCAAAAAAAGCAATAACATTACCCAAAATGTATAGTTAACGCTATCAACGACAAGCGCATAGGCAAAAGCATCTTCACTAACACCAAGGGCACTGCCAACTGCAACCATATTTGCAGTTCCCCCCATCCAACTACCGGCCAATGCACCAAATGCTCCAGCTATATCTTTTGTAAAATGAAAAAAATATGCTACTACTACAAAAGCAGAACCAATGGAAACTACTGCCAGAAAATAAGCCGTTATAAGAGATTTTCCAAGCTTTACAAAATGCCTTAAATCAACTTCTAAAAGCATTAAAAAAAGCATAGCAGGTAAAAGGTTTGTCTTAGTCAGCTTATAGATATGTGTGATAATCTGTGTTTGCGCAAAAACATTAAGAGAAGCAAGCAACATTGTAAACGCATAAATAAGTACAACTACAGGAAGATATTCAAAAAGCCGCCATCTTGTTTTGATTGCCAGCAGGTGAAACGCTGTTACAATAAAGGCTAAAACAAAAAGATAAAGCAATGGCGAGGTTATCAATAGTTACCTTTTATTTTTTTTATAAGTGTATCATATTTGAACTAAACCAAAGGATGAAAAATGAAAAGAATCTTTTTACTCTCAACATTTGTTCTTACACAAACAATTTTTGCAACAACTTTAACTATCTATAACTCAAATATAGCACTCGTTCATGAAACACATGAATTTAAAATAAGTAAACAAAATGACACTTTAATTTATGATGATATTCCAAATACCCTGGTAAATGATTCACTAAACATAGAACTTCCACCTTCTGTTCAGCTCTATTCTCAAACTTATAAAAGGAAAAATCTCACACAATATGATCTTGCCAAAAAATTTCTAGGAAAAGAGATAACATGTAACAACGGTTCACATGCAAAGATTTTAACCATCAGTGGAAACAATGTAATCGTTGAAAATGAAGGAGGGGAGGTATTTATCTCAAAAATTTCAGATATAGTGTTTCCATATCTTCCAAAAGGTCTCCAAGCAAACGCTACGCTCAATTTTAATATCCATGCAACGAAAGATCTTAAAACAAATATAGAGATCAGTTATTTAGCAAAAAACATCTCTTTTTCAAATGATTATATCTTAAATATTGATAAGAACAGGGCCTCTTTACAGGGCTGGGTCAATATTATAAATAACTCAGATAAAGATTTTCGAAATACCACAATTAACTTACTTGCTGGAGATGTTCACAGGGCATACAATCATGCACAGCCTGTAATGTATAAAGCTATGGTGGCAGCAGACCAGAGTCCAGTTACACATAAAACAATTAGTGGCTATCACAAATACACACTGCCCTTTAAAACAAACCTTAATAGTTACGAAAAAAAGCGTTTAAAACTTTTAGAATACAAAAATATTACAATACAAAATAGTTATATCGCAGTTATGAATAATCCTCTTTATCTTATGGGTGAGCGCTCAAGCAGTGTAAAACGTGATATTACAATTGCTAATCTTGATAGAGAACTTCCATCAGGTATTGTCCGAATCTATACAAAAGATGAAGGAGAAACACTACTCCTTGGTGAGACAAATATTGCCAATACTCCCAAAGAGACGCCAATTACCCTTCAAGTTGGGCAAGATTTTGATACAAAAGTAAACCAGAAAGTCATCTCACGCAATGATACGAAAGAGCTCTTGGATGTAAATATAGAGTACCAGCTTACAAATCACTCAGATGAAGATAAAATTCTTACACTTCGTATCCCTTTTAACAAAAAAGTTGGCTCAAAAGTAATATCAAAGTTAAAATATAGCTACACTAAGGGAAATTACGTTACATTTATACTTAAGGTCAAAGCTAACTCACAAAGAAGTTTTGAGGTTAATTTTATAAGTAAAAGAAGATAGATGGCAAAGTACGTAATTTTAGATACAGAGACAACAGGAACAGATGAGCAAGACAGAGTGATCCAACTAGGGTATATGGTTTTAGGTGCTAAAGAGGTAGAAGTACATAATGAGTTCTGCTGGACAGATGTAGCTATCAACTTTGCAGCGATGGAGGTCCATGGTATTACACCTGAGATGATAGAAGGTAAGCAAAAATGTACTGAAACAGCATCTTATAAGCGTCTTTTGGAGCTCAATGTTCCAGAGAACTATATGATAATTCATAATGCCCCTTTTGATCTAAAGATGCTTGAAAAAGAAGGCTTTGAAGTAGCTATGAAGGTTATCGACACACTTCGTGTTGCCAAGCATATCTTTGAAGATGAAGATGCACACCGCCTACAATATTTTCGCTATAAAATGGAACTTTACAAAGAGGAGCAAAAAGAGGCTGATTTACTAGGTATTGAAGTAAAAGCCCATGATGCCATTGGTGATGTACTTGTACTCAAACTCTTTTTGACAAAACTTCGCAAAGCAGTAGAAGCAAAGTTCCCGGGTGAGAATCCTGTTGAAAAGATGGTAGACCTTACAAATACTCCTATATTAGTGAAAACATTTCGTTTTGGAAAACATAAAGGTAAATCACTCCAAGAAGTAGCACAAGAAGATGCAGGGTATCTTAGATGGATGTTAAGCTCTATGGATAACCTTGATGATGATATGCGCTACTCTATTAACTACTACTTAGGGAACTAAATATTACAAATAAGATTAGTGCAATACCTCCACTTATAAGTGCGTATGGGAGCTGTGTCTTTACATGTTCGACAACTTCACAGTCGCTTGCCAATGAAGATATGATAGTCGTATCTGAGATTGGTGAGCAGTGATCTCCAAAGACCCCACCACTGATAACCGCTCCTATTGCAATGGCTACATTTGCGTCAAGACCTACTGCCATTGGTACAGCAACAGGTAGCATAATGGAAAATGTTCCCCATGATGTTCCTGTTGAAAATGAAATAAGAGAACTTAACATAAAAATGACCGCTGCTAAAAAATACATAGAGAGATTTTCACTTGCCAATGAAGCGAGGTAGAGTCCAGTATGCAGTTCAACAGTTACTTTTCCAATGCCAAAAGCTAAAAGAAGTATTAAGGCGATTGTAAAGAGTTTTTTTGCTCCCGTATAAGTAGCTCTCAAATAAGTTCTTATACTCATCTTTCCTTTTACCACATACAATATATACATAAAAGCAAGTGTGCTCAACATAGTATAAAAAATAGAACTCGAACCACTTCCTTTTAATATATTTCCGTTACCTGTAAGATATAAAAAAACAAATACAAAAATAATCATGATAACAATAGGAGCTATCATATAATGCATTGGTGCATGTTTGGAAATCTTTAATAGTGCGTGAGAGCTTGGAAGTTTTGCTCGTTTCATTGGTCCTATATCTATACCAAACCAAGTCACTATAAAGGTAACTACTAAAGCACTCATTGCATAAAAATTATAAACAACACTCTTTATAAGCCACTCTATACTCTCACCACTAATGAGTCCAGAATCAATCTGAGTTGCAATCAAGCCAAGTAATAAAGCACCCCAACCATTTAACACAATAAGTGAACTTACCGGTGCAGATGTCGAATCACAAACATAAGCAAGCTTGGCATGAGGAACACCTTCCCGATCGCATAAAGGTCTGCCAACTGCCCCTGCAATCAAAGATGTAATAGAGGATTCTATAAAAATAACAATTCCAATAAGATAACTTACCATTAAAGCGGATCTAGGAGATGAAACAAGCTTAGATCTTTTTGTCATATACTCTACAAAACCACCTATACCTCCACTTTTTTCCAAAAGCTCCATCACACTACCGACTAAAATAGCAAAAGCCAGCGTCTTTAAAATCCAAGCCTCTGAGAGTAAAGAGAAAAAAAGAGAGAAAGTAGCACTCAGTGTAGCTAAAAATGAGAAGTCACTTAATATGAAAAGACCTACAACTACACCACTAAAGAGAGAAAGTAGTACACTGCGTGAGTAAAGAGCAAGTGCTATAGCCAAGAGCGAAGGCACAACACTTAAGGCTGAAGGTTCGATAAGAGTCTCCTAAAATTCAACAGAAAGAAGTTTTAAGCCTGTACGACCAAAGGTCTCTTTATAACGTTCACACTCCTTTTCATTTACAACAACAAACCCAAGTTTTTTATAAAAAAGTTCTGCTTCAAGTGAACCGATCTCAATAATGGTCTGTGCTATACTGTAGCCTTTTAGACGTGCAGTTAGAAGTGATTTCTGCATCAATGCTTTGAGTACACCAACATCTATAAAACCTTCCAGCTCTTCCATAAAATCAAACATTAAAGCTGTTCTACTTACATCTAGTTCACACTCATATACTATAGAAAGTGTCTCAGAAATACTTTCAGCACACCCAACTTCCTGTAATGCTTTTATAAAAACTTCTTTTGTTGCTTTACGAGGTTCATAACTACAAAGTGTTCCGACACTCTTTCCATCCGTCTCGGCAATTAAAAAATTTCTATAGTTACAATGACTCTTTGCCTCTGTTTGTGCTAATTTTTCAAGCTTTGATAAAAGTTCTTTATCATCATTTGTCCCAAAGATCAGATCAAAGAGCCCATCTTTCTTTCCAGCTCGAGAACTTTGTAACATCATTTGTGCTAAAAAAGGCGCATCTTCAACCTTTGCCTGTCTTATTTTAATACTCATAATATTTTTGCCTTTTTGCTCTTGACTTCATTTAAGAGTAATAGTACCATACTTTATGATAAAAAGTTTCTTAATTACACTAAGTTTTTCAACATTATTGTTTTCATCACAACAAATCCTCTTTGTTGTAGCAGATGATTTTAATGCTTCACATGCAAAGCTCTCATGTTTTGAGGATAAAAAACAATTTTGTAAAGATATAGAAGTAAATCTGGGTAAAAATGGTCTGGGTTGGGGTATTGGATTTAAAAATATAGATCATGCATTCAATGAACCCATCAAACATGAAGGGGATAAAAAAGCTCCTGCAGGAATTTTTCAACTTACTGACAGCTTTGGTTACTCCCCGCATAAACTCTCAAAACTCCCCTATTTTTATGCTGATAAAGATCTCATTTGTGTAGATGATAGTAGCTCTCCCTTTTACAATCAAATAATTGAAGCAAACGGAGATGAAAAAAGTTTTGAGCATATAAGGCGTAAAGACAAGCAATATAAAAATGGCATAGTCGTTGCACACAACCCTTATGCAGTAATAAATCGGGGATCTTGTATCTTTTTACACATTCAAAAAACAGATCATCATCCAACAGTTGGATGTACTTCGATGAGAGAGGAAGATTTACAAAAGATCATAAGGTGGCTGGATAAAAATAAAAATCCTATCTTGATTCAGATCCCTAAAAAGTACATACAAGAAGTTCAAGAACTTTATCCTGTCCTCTCTTATCAATAAGGTCTGATTCTTCGAGGTGGTATTCGTCTTCTATACGGCATTCTGTAAGGCATAGGTGAAGAGTGAAATTCTTCTCTCACACCTTCCCTCTCCTTTTTAATCAAAATAGGTGCTTCTCTGTCAGCTTTAATAAATTTATTAATTGTTTTAGAATCTGTAAAAGAATTTTTTGTACTCGTTGCAGTTAAAGTGATCGGCCCACTTTGATACTCTTGCTCTGTAATAATCACACTTCCTGAAAGTTCTACATTTCCTAAGAAAGTAATTTGCACATGTGTAGCATTTTCTGTTTTCCATTTTAATCTATATTTTTTTACATTCTCTACAACTATACTCTCAGCTGAAAAAAGAGTGATTGTTGGCTTTTGTTCTTGTGAAAATTCTACTTTTGGTAATTCATAGGCATCAGCACTACAATAAAGAAAGGAGATAATTAAAAAAAATTTCAATAAAAGAGAGAAAATATTAAACTTCCTCTTCTTTTACCATTTTGTCTTTAGCCTCTATCCCCATTAAAGAGAGACCAGTTTTTATACTCAATGCCACAACAAGCATTAACTTTAATAGTTTTGCTTCATCAGGTGTACCAATCATACGTACATCATAGTAGAATTTATGCAGTGAAGCTGCAAGAGATTTTAGATAATCTGTTAGTTTTTGAACCTGACGAGTATTAAAAGCATCTTCTACTACTTCTGGAAGTAGCAGTGCATCAAAAAGAAGTGCATCTACGTTCTCCCCAAGCCCACTAAGCTCAGCTTTTAAAATATCTTCTTCACTTAATTCACTTTTTGAAAGAAGTGTCTGAATCCTTGCGTGAGCATATTGAATATAAAAAATAGGGTTCGAGCTATCCTCTTTTTTAAACTCAGCAAGATCAAACTCAAGTGCAGTATCACTCTTTTTACTTGCAAAGATAAAACGAAGTGCATCTGCACCTATCTCTTCAACGATATCGCTCATAAGTATGACATTACCAGCACGTTTACTCATTTTATATGGTTCGCCATCTTTTAAAAGACTTACCATTTGAGACAGCAGTACTTCAAGTTTGCTAGAATCATAACCTAGATACTCAATTGCAGCTTTTACACGTGCGATATAACCATGGTGGTCTGCACCCCAAATATTTATATAGTGATCATATCCACGTTCAAACTTCTGGTTATGATAAACGATGTCACCAGCCAGATAAGTCGGGCGACCATCTTCACGTACAACGACTCTATCTTTTTCATCACCTTTTGTTTCTGAAGCGATCCAGATCTTGCCATCTTTTTCATAGATACCATCACCCATCTTCTTCATAACTCTGTCCCAGTCATCATAAAGTGTTGACTCGTAAACAAAAGTATCAAAGTGAATATTCGTATCTGCCAAATCTTTGACAATGATCTTCATCACTTCATCTTTTGCCCACATAGCAAGTTCACGACGACGAGATTCATCATGAAAGATTTCAGCACCGAACTTCTCCATAGCCTCACGTGCAAGAGCATCTAAATACTCCCCACGGTAATAGCTCTCAGGATATTCAACTGTTTCATTAAGAAGATTTTCACGACCATAAAGCTGAATAGAAAGACCTAATAGATCTATCTGATTACCCGCATCATTGACATAATACTCAGCAGTAATGTCATAGCCAAGATGTTTTGCAAGACGATAGAGCGTATCACCATAAACAGCACCACGAGCATGGCCAATATGAAGAGGACCTGTCGGGTTTGCACTTACAAATTCTAAAAGAATTTTTTCATCCTTTTGTTGTGTTGCAAACTCTGCTGGATTATCAAGTGCCCACGAAGCATATTGACTTAAAAAATCTTCACTTAAACGAAAATTCAAGTAACCTTTTACAGCTTCTACACTTGAGAACTCATTTGTTTCACCAAAAGAAGAAGCAAGTTCATCTGCAATAATCATAGGAGATTTACGAAGTTCTTTTGCTAAAGAAAAAGCGATAGGGGTAGCAAAGTGACCAAAAGAACGGTCACGTGGCTTTTCTAAAACAACCTCACGACCTAACTTTTCGCGCAGTAGCGCCGATACACGTTGTTTCAAGATTTACGCTTGTGTAGTAGTTTTTGGAGCTTCTTCTGTAGATGCTACCTCTTCACTTTTTTCAACTTTTTTAGGAGCTTCAACATCTACTTCATCAACTTCTTTCATCTCTTGTTTAAAGTTTTTAATTCCCTTACCAAGACCTTTTGCTAAATCAGGTATCTTTTTCGCACCAAAAAGTAGTACGATAATTCCAAAAATCAATAATAGTTCTGTTCCACTAGGCATTCCCATAGTATATTTCCTTGTTTAAAATTAAGTGTTTGAAGTATATCGTTATTTTTCTGTAACTTCTCTTACATAAGCCAGCATAATAGACTTACATATCTTCCCACTGGTTTACAAATGTATTTATTTCATCACTTGATTTTTTAAAACGTGCCGTTGTAGCAATAAGGCGAAGCTTCTTTGCAGCTATATCAAGATCATCATTTATTAGTAAATACTCATACTCAGAAACACGCTGTATCTCTTTTCTTGCCATTTTAATACGTCTTTCAATTACTTCTGGGGCATCAGTTGAACGGTTTTGAAGTCTTTTTCTGAGTTCTGACAATGTCGGTGGTGTAATAAAAACAGAAGTTGTAATATCTCCCAATCTATTTTGAACAGCACTGTTTCCCTGTACATCAATGTCAAAAATAACTAATTTTCCATCTTCAAGTGCCTTTTTTACCGGACGAAGAGATGTTCCATAATAGTTTCCATGTACAACAGCATACTCCAAAAACTGATCAGATTCTATCTCTTTTTCAAACTCTTCTTTATCAACAAAATGATAATCAACACCTTCTACTTCACCCTCACGCATTGGACGTGTAGTTGTAGATATAGAGAAGTAACACTCTCCTATATCATCGATAATTTTACTGATTAATGAACTTTTTCCTGCTCCACTTGGTCCAGAAAGGACCAAAACAGCACCATCTATTTTTTTCATTATTTATTATCCAACTCTATATTAATAGTTATTTTCATCCCTTTCATAGATGCTGCTATATTTTCATCACTTAAAACTTCTAAAAGTTTTTTCAAAGCTTCTACACCTGCAACCTTTTCTGAAGAGGTTTCTTGGAGAGGATCTGCATCTTGAGTCTCTAATATGGTATCTTCATCTTCTAATTCATCAATCAAATTCTCTTGAGGAATCTCTTCATCCTCTTCATCAATTTCTTCTCCAAGGGCTAGTTTTAGATCTTTTGTAGTAAGACTCTCTAATGAGTCAATCTCTGATGCTGCAATTTCCAACAATGTATCTTCATCAAGTTCACTTTCTAAATCTTCTTCACTGAGATCTTCAACAGCTTCTTGGATTTGCTGTTCAATGTCATTATCTTCTATATTTGGATCTTCTTGTATCTCTTGAGTATCCAAATTTTCTTCCAGAGATTCGATTAGCTCTGTCTCTTCTTCATTACTCTCATTTTCATCTTCTTGCTCTTGGATTTCCTCTAGAGATCCTTCACTGATCTCTTCATCATCTACAGAATCATCAAGTTTTAAATCATCTTCTATTAAAGTTTCCTCTTCTTCTATATCAGCATCAGCTTCATCTTCAAGGTCCAGTGCCATATCATATTCAAGATCTTCATCAGACATTTCGTCTAAGGGTTCTTCGCTGATCTCTTCATCATCTGCAGAATCATCAAGTTTTAAATCATCTTCTATTAAAATTTCCTCTTCTTCTATATCAGCATCAGCTTCATCTTCAAGGTCCAGTGCCATATCATATTCAAGATCTTCATCAGACATTTCGTCTAAGGGTTCTTCACTGATCTGTTCATCATCTGAAAAAGTATCAAGCTCCAGATCTTTTTCTACATTAGCATCAGTCTCATCTTCAAGATCCAGTACCATATCATATTCATCTGTATCTTCAGTATCCTCTTGCATATCCTCATCAAGTTCTAAAAGAGCATCATCCAAATTCTCTTCTTGAGTCTCTTCACTTGTTTCTTCAAGAAGATCTTTTACTTTTTGTGCTTCTTCATCATCTAAAACACTCTCACTACCCTCTTGATCTTCTAAACTCTCTCCATCTAGAAGTGATTCATCGAGCTCTTCTAACTCATCGTCGAGTATCAATTCTTCTTCAGAGAATTCTTCTTGATCTGATCCTGCAATATCAAGTTCTAGATCTTCACTTTCAAATGCGACCTCTTCATCAAGAGAAATATCTTCAAAATCATCATTAAGATCTTCAATCTCTTCTAAAACACCTTCATCTTCAAAATTCACATCACCATCAGCTATCTCTTTATCGAACATAGCAAAAAGTTCAACAAGATCTGTCGGTAAAAAAGGTTTTTTGAGAGTAGAATCAAAGGCTGAAGACTCTTTTACATCTCGAGAACAGATAAAAAGTGTTTTTGAAAATTTAAGTTTCTCTTTCAATATATCTAAGAGTGTTTCATCACCTGCGCTGTCATCTACCACTACAAGGTCGTAAGGACTACTGCCTGCATCTTCAACGTTTGTGACTATATCTAATTCATCAGAAGTTTTTTGTGCACTTAACGTAACTAATTTATTTACAACCGGATTATCATTTATAAGTAGTATCTTCACGCATATTCCTTATGAGAGCTTGTACAAATTACATTATTGTACCCTAAAAAAACTAAAAAAACATCTCCAATGCATTAAAAGCTTCTTGCACTTCCCCTTTGAGTAAAAGCATCACGGATGCCAAAGTAGCAATTAAAACAACAAAGGCAACCATAATTTTTATAGGAAAACCGATGACAAGAAGATTGAACTGAGGCATTGTTTTCATCAACATTCCAAAGATCACATCAGAAAGCCATGTTAGTGCGATAATTGGAAATGCAATAATAAAACCAACCAAGAACATATTTGATGTTGCATGCATCACATAATGAAAAAAATCTTTACTAAGTATAAATCCACCCAAAGGTACAGTTTTAAGTGAATGATCTATAAGCAGCAGCATCCAATGATGCAGATTCAATGCAAAAAGGACCATCAAACCCAAAAGAGAGAGGAATTGTGAAACTATTGGCATAGAGATACCTGATTGCGGATCAATAGCACTTGCCATGGAAAATCCCATCATAAAAGATATCTGTCCACCAGCAAAAGTAATAACATTATAGGCAAGTTGTAATGCCACGCCTACTACAAGTCCAAGCATAAACTCACCTAATATGGCGATAATAATTGTAGGAATGGTCATCGGAATTTCAATAGGAGGCATGGAGGCATAAAAAACCACTGTAAAGAAAAAAGCCATAGCAGCTTTGATACTGTTTGGTATATTATTATGTGAAAATATAGGTACTGCTATAAAAAGAGCAGCAAAACGAAAGAAAAGTAAAACAAAGCCTATTGCATTTGCCTCATTAAATATCTTTACAAGTTCCACTACTCAACTCTCTTTAACTCTTTATCTTCTAATTTATAAACTTTATCACACATATGAGCTAATTCTTCATCATGTGTAACCAAGATCATGCCAGCCTGATACTGTTGTATATATTCAAAAAATAGTTCCATCACTTCGTGTGCAGTTACTTTATCCAAGTTTCCAGTAGGTTCATCTGCAAAAATAATAGTTGGTTTTTTTGTCAGAACCCTTGCGATTGAAACACGTTGCTGTTGTCCACCAGAGAGCTCAGTTACTTTTTGATGAATACAATGTTGAATTTCCAAACGTTTTAAAAGTTCTTCTTCTATAGGTTCTTGTGCCAAAATTTCAGAAACTTCAAGATTTTCATAAGCAGAAAAACCTTTAAAAAGATAATGTGATTGAAAGACAAGTCCAAGTTCACTACGACGCAACATTGCAAGCTTTTTTTGCTTCATTGCAAAAACATCTTCACCCATAAGTTCTACACAACCATTATCAGGTTTTAAAAGTGTTGAAAGTAAATGGAGTAATGTTGATTTTCCACTGCCACTGATCCCTATAATAGCTATACTTTCCTTACTACTAAGTTCTAAAGAGACATTTTTAAAGAGTTCATAATCAAAAGAGTGTGATAAGTTTTTTGCAGATAATAGATTCATAAAAAGATTATAGCTAATCTTTGTAAAAGGAGATTTAAAAAGTTTAAAATGGAGTGGGAAAGCCGAAAGGCTTAACCCATTTGTGCTGCAACTTCTGCTGCGAAGTCGTCTTCTTTTTTCTCAATTCCTTCACCAACTTCAAGGCGAACAAATTCAGTAATTTCAGCTGTACCACCACACGCTTTAGCTGCTTTTTCAATAGCTTGCGCTACTGTTAATTTGTCATCTAAAACATATTGTTGGTCAAGAAGAGCTTGCTCTTGATCTAAAAGAGTGTTATCTAAGATAAAACGAGCAATTTTACCAG
>Ga0256828_1001214_pt1 | contig 16335 bp, 3 predicted proteins | sample CV88metaG_FD_185993 | JGI IMG/M metagenome (GOLD analysis project Ga0256828, IMG submission 185993) | Hydrothermal vent microbial communities from East Pacific Rise, Pacific Ocean - CV88 | ecosystem: Environmental > Aquatic > Marine > Hydrothermal vents | place: Pacific Ocean: East Pacific Rise...
TCATAACTCTTAAGGATAGAACTTGACATTAACAATTATAGGACCTGGTTCCATGGCAATGGCAATAGCTGATGGATTAAATAATCAAAATGGAAAATATACTTTGGAGTTTGTAGCCCGTGACATATCTAAACTTAAAGAGATAAAAGAAAAATTTTCTGCCAATGTTTATGCTTTAGATAAGTTTGATATTACTGATAAAAACATCTTACTTGCAGTTAAACCTTACGCTCTCACTTCTGTTTCACAGCAGATAAAAGGAAAAGCCAACACGGTTTACTCTGTATTAGCAGGTACAACATTAGAAGCACTAAAAGAGAATGTTCCAGCAGAAAACCATATACGCATCATGCCAAATGTTGCTGCAAAATTTGGAGCTTCAACCTCAGTTATAACTGGTGATAATGCAAAAAAAGAAGAGGCTTTAGAGATGTTCAATGCCATAGGTGATACCTTTTGGGTTGACTCTGAAAAAGAGGTAGACATCGCCACAGCCATAGCTGGTTCAGGACCGGCTCTACTTACACTGGTTGCAGAAGCAATGATGGACGGTTTAGTTAAAGAGGGAATGAAACGACCAGATGCTATAGGCATAACAAACTCTCTATTTAAAGGTTTTGCACCACTTATAGCTTCTAACCACCCTGCTCTAATAAAAGACTCTGTTATGAGTCCTGGTGGGACAACTGCAGCTGCTTATGCTGCTTTGGAAGAAGGTGCTGTGCGTAGTTCATTTATTAAAGCTGTCGGGGAGGCTTTTAAAATAACACAAAAGTAAAAAATATACTTTCTTAAAATAATATTAATTTTATTATTTATATTTAATTTTAATTAAAATATAAATATGATAAGATATATAAATTAATTTTCTTTTTTAAGAAAGGCTGTATTATATGAAAACTACTTTCAAAAAACTATTGTTTTTATCCCTAACTCTTTTTACCTACTTCCTCTATGCCGATGATGCAATCACCGGTATAACCATCTCAAATGCCTCTGCAAATGAAGCATCTGGGAAAATGTCTTTTACCGTTACCATTGATGAACTTCCTCTATCTATACTGTCCCCTGTACGGGTTGATTATTCTACACTTGATGGTACAGCCACAGCAGGGAATGACTATACTGCAAAAACAAGTAATATCTTTACAGCTGTATGGTTTACTTCTCTCTCTAGTTCAACATCTAAAACTATAGAAGTTGACCTTTTAGACGATTTTGACTATGAAGGGAGTGAATATTTCTATACAAAAATAAGCACCGACACTAATGGTCATGTTGTTACAGGTGATGGGACTGCTATAGGAGTTATTGGGGACGAAGAGATACAACCTTTTGAACTGGATAAGTTTGATGATAATAATATCACGGAAACAGACAGTGATCAAATTATTCAAACCATTGCCTACTTTAATCAAGATACATCTGCACCCCTAACCCTTACTTATCATACAGAAGACAATTCAGCATTAACAGGAAGTGATTATATAGGAGCAACAGATACGATTAACGTTCCTGCTGGTGTAGATAACGTGTCAATTCCTGTAACTATTAAAGGTGATTACACTCCTGAAAGTACTAAAGATTTTAAAATAATTATTGATTCTATCTCTACTGGAACGGTTACAGACAATACAGCCATGGTTACTATTACTGATGACGATACCATAGAGGTTGATGTTAATTGTAAGGATGTCCAAGAAGGAGCTTCGGGAGAAAGTAATGATATTCAATGTAAAATATTTTTAAGTAAACCCTACCCAACAGGAGAAGCCAACTTTACTGTAGATTATACTTCCCAAGACGGTTCTAGCCCTTCTGCAACAGCAGGAGATGATTACACTGCTGTTAGTGGTAGCGTTACATTTACAACAGGAGATACCGAACATATTATTAATATTTCTACTATTGGAGATAACATTCTAGAACCTGATGAAAATGTACAATTGGCTATTTCAGGTAGTTCTTATATTATTGATCATGACTCTGAAGCTGTAATTTTTAATGATGATGGTGATTTCCCTGGAATCTCTTTTGATAAGAATGAATTTTCAATTGAAGAGGGAGACAGTGGACAAAAAATGTTAGAGTTTAACTTAACCCTTGCTAAACCTGCAATAGCTGGTGCATCATTTAGCTATGATACTTGGGATGATTCAGCTGAAGATGAAGTAAAAGACAATGATTACCTTTGGACAAATGGAGAGAAAAATGTTACCATAGGTGCTACAAATGTAAGTATATCTGTACCTATTATAGGAGATACCAATATAGAAAATAATGAATCATTCTACTTTGGAATTTCACATATAAAAAACCTTACACTAACAGGAGATAATGAAGCTAAAGGTATTATCATTAACGATGATGGTAGCTACCCTACACTAACTTTTACAGATATATCTACCTCAATTATAGAAAAAAACAGTGGTACACAAGAATTAAACATTACTTTAACACTTGACCAACCAGCACGAGCAAACAGTTCATTTGACTACTTTACTACAGATGACACAGCTATGTGGGCAGATGATGATTACGATAACCTATCTGGGACTTACACTATAGCTCAAGGTGAACAAAATATCACTATTAGTATTATAATCCACGGAGATACTTATGTAGAACCTGATGAGACATTTACATTAAGTATTAATAATCCAAAAAATATTCTACTCAACTCTTCAAGCATAGAAAAAGTGATAACCATTGAAAATGATGATATTGATGATAAATTTTCATGTAGTATTGATGCTTATGTCTTTGGAAGTACAGCCTATAATAGCCAAACAGATGCTTATGGCTTTAATCTAACGGATGGTACAAACATATTTAAACGTTTAAATATTCATCCTTCTAATATTAATGCCATAGGATACAACACCACAGATAATTATATTTGGGGTTATGACAGAGAGAATTATCGTGTTGTTCATATTAATAAAAAATTTGAAGTTATACCTCATGATATTACAGGACTACCAACATTTTCTCCGGCAGATGATATAAATCCAACGTACCACGTAGGCGATGTTTCATTAGATGGTATTTTACACCTTTTTACCATTAGTGATAAAAGTACCATCTATCGTGTAGATGTTAATAATAAATCTGTAAACTACTTAACAAGTTTAAGTACAATTAACCTTTCAAGACCTTTAGATATTTCTGACTTTGCTTTTTCACCTAAAGATAACTTACTCTATGCAGTTGACTATGATGAAAATTTAATTAAAATAGACCAAAATACAGGTATAGTAACCAATCTTGGACATCTTACAATGCCTTCTGAAGGTAACGTTGTCTCAGTCTTTTTTGATGTTGATGGAAACCTCTATGCCCATCATACTGTAGTTGGTGGAGATACAGGATATATATATATGATTGTTCCTCCTACAACAGTAAAAAGCTCTATTAGAGCAACATACTTTTCTGATATAGGTGCAAGCACCCATGGAGATGGAGCGAGATGTCCTCTAGCACCTATTGTTCAACATAGTGAAGAACCATTTATTTGTGATGAGAGTATGTATATTTCAAGTTCAACAAACAGAACTAACCCTACATCCAGAGGAAAAATGTGGCTACATAAAATTGATACCACTCAAAATCCTTTTGAATTCTTAGTTGTTGATAAACTAGGAAGTGATAAACTCTACAATGCCCTTGCCTATGCTGACTCAGGAGATATAAATACCAGTAACTATATTTTTGGACTATATTTTAAAGAATTAATAAAATTAAGTAAAACAGGAAAAGTCATTAGTTTAGGAGAAGTAACAGCTTTACCTGATTTATTAAATAAAAAACAACTTTTTGCAGGAGCTATTTATGGAGACTATTATTATGTATCTGGATTAGGTCAAGACTATGAAATAATTTATAAAATAAAACTTTCAGACAAAACAGTAAGTACAATAACCCTAGACAAAGCCATTTCACTTTTAGACTTCTCTTTTACACCTGATGGTAAATACCTACATGGTATTGTTGATGATGGAAGAATGGTTAAGATTGATGTCAGTTCTGGTATAGTCAATTATATTGGTACTGCTCATACTGGATATCAATTTGATTCAACATTTTCTGATAAAAATGGTCGATTTTTTGCTAATGACAGTAAAGGTAATGGATTTTTTGAGTTTAACCTTCAAACAGGGAAAAAACTCTTCCTATCTAGCTCAGATAAAGCAGACTTTAATGATGGTGCTAACTGTTTAAAAGAGGCTTTGGTCTTTACTGATTATGGCGATGCTCCAAAAAGTTATGGACCAGTATGGCATAATATTGAAAATAATATCTACTTAGGAACAAATGTAGACCATGATATTAAGGCTCATGATACACTTTATGCTGATGGTGATGATTTAGATGGAATTGATGATGAGGATGGAATAACGTTAAGTGATGGAAGTGATATTAATGGAACATATTTTAAATTGGAAGCTGAGCAGAGTATTAAAGTTACATTATCAAAAGATGCATATCTAAAAATTTGGATAGATAAAAACATTAAAGGTCATTTTGATGCTACAGACATTATATATAACTCTAGCTCAAAGCTTTCAGCAGGAGAACATACTATTAAGTTTACACTTCCTGCTGGATTACAAACCAATAAAATCACCTACTTAAGAGCAAGAGTTTCTTCACAGTCCAGTATGAATCCTGTAGGGTTTGTATCTGATGGAGAGGTTGAAGACTATGCTGTTATGTTCGGTTCTAAAATCATTAAAGGTCACTTTAATATAGAACGTATAGGTAGTGAAACCTATAATATCAACAGTAATGAAAGAAATGCTTGGTACACACAAATAGTAGGTAGAGACTTTGACTACTCTTTGGTTTTTTATAACGAAAGCTTTACCGAAGAACAAAATATCTCACAAGTTGCAGCAAAGATTGAACTTGTCGATACAAAAAGTGATAAACCTTTATATGAAAGATACATCTATATAGCAGAAAATGCTGTGAAAAGTAGATTTACTTTTGATTCAAAAAACTCACCTGCAGATGATCTAAGTGAACAATCAAGTAGTAGTTTTCCTCCTATACCAGCTTCAAAAGATGTTCATTTTAGAGTAACTTACCCAAAAGACAGTTCGGGTAATATTATTCAATCTAAATGTTTAACTGATGCAAAAACTTGTTTTAATACTTTAACAGAGACAAAAACAGATGATGCAAGAGATAACTTTGCCATTCGTCCTGATAACTTTTATGTAACTATAAGTGATAGAAACACAGAAAAAGTGAATAGTCAAAATAGTCCTGCATCAGTAAGATTAGCAGCAGGATATGACTATAATTTAACTACAACAGCTACACGGTATATGACAGCAATTCCTGCTATAGGATACACTACAACCATCAATGAAGAATTCGATTTTAACAGTACTGGAACTTGTGCCTCTACCAAGCCTATAAAATTAAGTCTAAATTTTAATAATGGAAAATTTAAAACAAAAACTTTTTCTCATGATAATGTAGGAAAATATATTTTGGATATTAATGACAGTAACTGGACTGATATTGACCAGAATCCTAAACTTTTTGGATGTATTGAAAACAGTAGTACACATATAGCCGACAGTAAAGGAAGAATAGGTTGTGCAATTTCTATTTACCTAAATAATATTGAAATGTACTTTCAACCAGATCATTTCAATGTTGACTTAACGATGAAAAATTTACCAAGCAGTGGACACCCAGACTTTATCTATATGATGGAACTCAATCAAACAAATGATAATGTTGCGATAGCATTTGAAGGAAATATCACAGCAATGAGTGAAGACAATACAACAGTAACCACAAACTTTACAACAGACTGTGTCGCAACAAATCTTCTTTTAGATTTAAATGCAACTACTATTTCTGTAGCTTTAAACAATAGTATAGCAATGAATCAACAAATTGTTACTGTTGAGGGTAAGGATGTTAACTTCTCTAGAGTTATTAGATTTAATGATGAAACAGACCCTGCTAAGTTTAATGTAAATAACTCAATTAGAAGAATTGGAAAAATACTTCCTATAGATTCTGCTAGGTTTTTAAATGAGAATAATGGAACCATGAGTTTAGATATGCGATATAATCTTAACAAAAATATAAAACAGGCTATAAACCCTGTTGAAGTAACATTTAATAGTATAAAAGTTACAGCACCTGATGCCAATTCATCAGCCCATGAAAAGAGTTCGTATATTCCTGATGGAAACAGTACATTCTCAGATAATGTTAAAAACTTTTATTTTGCTAGAGTAGTATCCAACTTAAACAATTATCCAAAAGTCAATATGCATATATCTCCTCTTGTAAGAACACCGTTAAATGTAGATATCTACTGTGGTACACCTCTTGCTAACTACTGTCTAGATAGAAATGTCATCGCTAACAGTAACGTTGCTGGTACAGTCAGAGAACAAAATGGTTGGTATATATCTTCTAAACATAACGGTGAATTAGATGGTAATGTTACTAAACTCCTTGATAGTCCAAAGATAGTAACAATTACACCTGACCCTAACAATGATATACCTCTGAACAAAGGATCAAATGGTACAGTTAATGAAGAGTTTAACAACTGTAATCAATCTATGGTGACTATTACCATTAAAACTGACCCTGTTTTAGCGTTTGAACCTTCTGAATATACGGTCAGCTGTACCAATATTGACCCTTCTCAATGGACAGGAATTGGTAAAACTGGTAATGTTTTAGAAGTTCATCCTAAAGTGCATAAAACAGGTAAAATAGATTGGTAAATAAATAATATATTAAATTAATAATTAATATATTTTAATAATATAAACATATTATTATTCTCTTTTTGTTACAATATTAAAATTATTTTAACAAAAAGGTCTAATATTGAAAAATATACTTAAATTAATATTATTATTCTCTCTAACTTTCTTTTCTCTTCATGCACAAGGGGAAGCAACATGTTATGCCTTAACTGACAATAGCAAGAAACTATATAAAGTAACAATGCATGCAAATATGGATCCATTACCTATAGCAACAACTATAGATATATCTCATTCATTCAATGGAGAAGGATCTGCTTATCTTGCAAGAAACAATACTTTTTATGCCTTTTCAGGAATAAGTGATGACATTGGACCTAGCAATTTATATAAAATCAATGTTGATACAGGAGAAGTAGCTCTTGTAAAAAGTCTTCTTATCCCTACAATAAACGGTACTGTTGAAGGTGCAGAATTTTATTTTAATCCTACGTTAAATAGAGAGATACTCTATGTTATTAGTCAAGAAAACAACTCTAAACTTTATGCATTTGATCCGGACAACAATTGGAAACTTTTAAATGGGTACCCTAAAAATACATATACAGATTTATCAAGTTTAGCAATTGACCCTTTAACAGGAAAAGGTTATGCAATCGATGATTATAATTATGATAATAAAAAACCAAAAGTCTATGCGTTAAATCTAGAAACAGGTGCCACAACACATATAACAACTCTACAACATTTAGCAGATGCAGAAGGATTAGCTTTTGCAAGTGATGGAAACCTATATATAGAAGATGAAGGTAGAGATGACCTTAATGGTAAAAAACTCTATATGATAGATTTAACTACTGGTGCTTTAACTCCAGCAGCGATTACAAATGCAAATGGTGATATAGAAGGACTTTCATGTAATGGTACTGCGATGAAGGTATCTTATGATTTTGGAGATGCTCCTGATGAATATACCCATGTAAGCCATAAGATATCAGAAAATTTATATTTGGGTAATAACAAACCAGATGCAGAAGATGACCAACAGTCCTCAGCTGATGCCACAGGAGATGGGGCTGATGATAACGATGCTGTTATTAACCTACCAACGCTTAACATAGGAGACAGTAGCTATACTGTTCCCATTAAAGTATACAACAATACAGAAAAAACTGCCTACATAACAGCTTGGATTGATTTTAATAGAAATGGTATTTTTGAATATGATGAAGCACTCAATACCAATGACCTAAAGATATACTCAAGTCCACTTACTCAAACAGGTAATATTGTTTGGGACAGTAGCTTCTCACCTAAAATGAATAACCTTACAGCAGGTAAAACCATTATGCGTATTCGTTTAAGTACTTCTAGAATTTTAAGATGTGATGACCCTCATTATAAAGAAGGTCAAAACTATGGAGATAACTATTTTATCTCTCCTGATGGTGAAGTGGAAGATTATGAGATAGAAATTACAGATTCAAGTAAAGCTCTTAAAGGTCAGTTCAACGTTGAAAGAATAAACAGTAATAATTATCCTATAAATACTATAGAGAGAAATGCTTGGTATACGCAAATAGTAGGTCGTGACTTTGACTATTCTGTTCTTTTTTATAATGAAGAGTTTAATGCAGAAAAAAACATAAGCAATACAACAGTTAAAATAGAACTTATTGACCAAGACACCAACAAGACACTATACGAACGATATGCATACATTCCTAAAAATCCTCAAGAAAGCAGAATTGATGTTACCTTACCTGCTGAAGACTTAGTAAATGTACCTGCTACTAAAAGAGCTATTTTTAGAGTCTCTTATGGTGTAGATGAAAACGATACTATCGTTCAAGCAGACTGCAACATAGACGATGTAGAAACATGTTATAAAAAGAATATCAACATAAAAACTGACTATGCAAGAGACAACTTTTCCATTAGACCAGAGATGATTTATGTTACCATAGCAGACAAAAACCAAAGTATTTTAAACAGTAAAGTAGATAAAAACATTAGCTTGGCAGCTGGATACAAAGACTATAATCTAACAGTTACAGCAACACAATACTCAGCTGATACTCCAGCCAAAGGCTATTCAAAACTTGCTGACAGTTCCATAGAGATGAATAGCACAGGGTTAACATGTCAAGATACTTCTCCTATAGATGAACCTATTTACTTTAAAGATGGTCTATTTCAAGACCTATCTTTTAGTCATAATAATGTAGGAACATATCTTCTGAAAATAGAAGATGATAAAGAGTGGACAAGAGTTGACCAAAACAGTACTATTTTAGGTTGTATCCCAAACAGTGGAGAACGCGTTGCAAATACAGAAGGAAAAGTTGGTTGTGATATTGTTGTTGATAAATTTGATACTGAATTAATATTTCAACCTGACCATTTCAGTGTAAATCTAACTATGAAAAACTTACCAAATAGTGGACACCCAAACTTTATCTATATGATGGAACTTAACGCTACCAATAATAATGTAGCCATACAGTTTGACGGAAACATTACAGCCCAAAGTGAAGACAACATAACAACAACAAACTTCACAGCAGGATGTGTAGCCACAAATCTGCTTTTAGATTTAAATGCAACTACAGTTTCAGTAGATGGAGTTGATAAAAATATTACGACTTCAGATAATATTACACCTGTTAACTTCTCTAGAGTTATTCGATTTAATAATGAAACAAATACAAGTAAATTTGATGTTAACCGTACACTTAGAAGAATTGGGAAAATACTTCCTATAGATTCCAGTAGATTTTTAAATGAGAACAATGGAAGCATGAGTTTAGATATGAGATACAATCTTAATAAAAATATCAAACAACCTATAAATCCAGTAGAAGTAACCTTTAATAGTATAGATGTTAACTCTCCTGATGCTAACTCTTCTGCTTATCAAATTACTAACCATATACCTAAAGGAAGTAGTACATTCCCAGATAATGTCAAAAACTTCTATTTTGCTAGAGTGGTATCAGACTTAAACAACTATCCAAGAGTCAATATGCATATATCTCCTCTTGTACGAACCCCGTTAAATGTAGATATCTACTGTGGTACATCTCTTGATAACTACTGTATAGATAGGAAAGTCATTGCAAACAGTAATATATCAGGTACGGTTAGAGAACAAAATGGTTACTATGTGTCGTTTAAACATAATGGTGAACTAGATGGAAATGTTACAGGACTTACAGATAATCCTAATATGGTTACTATTTCTCCTGACCCAAACAATGACATTTCACTTGATAATGGTTCAAACGGTACTGTAAATGAAGTATTTATTAACTGTAATAATCCTAGTTCTACCATCACTATTAAAACTGACCCTGTTTTAGCGTTTGAACCTTCTGTATATACAGTTAACTGTACCAATAATGACCCTTCTCAATGGACAGGTATTGGTAAAACGGGTAATGTTTTAGAAATTCACCCAAAGGTCGATAATAGTAGGAAAATGGATTGGTAACAATTTATAACTTAATTTAATATTAATATAAAAATTAATATTTTTTGTTAAGTTAAACACCCTATTACACTCTTTTTGTTACAATATTAAAATTATTTTAACAAAAAGGTTTAATTTTGAAATATATATTAAAATTAACACTATTACTTACTGTTACTATTTTATCTCTTAATGCAGATGAAATAGTTTTTCAAGATGACTTCAGCAGTGGATTATCTTCAAATTGGAGAGCATTAAAAGCAGAAGGTGGATTTACGCCTACTGTTCCCGAAAATAAAAGGTTACGTCTTACCAATAGGGAGCATGACTTAAGCACAGCAGTTACTTTAGATTATGAATTCCCCACACTCAATAATAAATTTGTATTAGAGTTTGATTACTATGCCTATGGTGGATGTAGTGATAATGAGAATTATGTTAATGGCAGTGCTGGTAAATGGGGTGCTGATGGTCTCTCAATTATTCTTTTTGATTCTTCAGTAGGAATGACACCTGCTGTTGGAGCAAGTGGAGGATCATTAGGATATGCTAATGGCTTTATTGAAATGCATAATGGGAATCATGTTAATCAAGCTGGTTTTGAAAAAGGTTGGCTAGGTATTGGACTTGATGAGTTTGGATGTTTTAAAGTAAATGATGAAGGTCGAAAAAACATTGATGGTAATACTCTTTCTAACAATGATGTAGAACATAATGAGAAACCAAATACTATTGCTATTAGAGGTACAGCTACAAATGGCTATAGACTTCTAAAAGCAACCAATACATTATCAAAAAAATTAGCGAGAGAATCAGTTAATAATAACGGTTCATTAAAATGGAATGCGTCGTATTCTTATAAAAGTGGAAAATATAGATTAACAGTAGACAGTACTCAAGCGAATCATTTATACGTTAAACTCGAAAGAAAAAAAAATGGTTGGCATACTGTTATTCATCAATTTGATGCGATGGAATCAAAATACCATCAAGGAGCTAAACCTGCAAAATTCCGTTTGGCTTTTTCTTCTGGAACAGGTGGAGGATGTAATAAACATGAAATTGATAATGTAAAAATTTATGGAGAAGGACAAAAATATAGTGATAACAAAGATTATGGAGATGCACCTTCTAGTTTCCCTCATGTAAGCCATACCATTTCAAATAATTTATATTTGGGTAATTCTGTACCTGATGCAGAAAGTGATCAACAATCATCTCCCGACTCAACAGGTGATGGAGCTGATGATAATGATGGAATAATTTCTACACTTTCGCCCATAACTATTGGTTCAGATTCCTATTCAACTTCTGTAAAAGTATTAAACAATACAGGAAAAGTAGCATATCTTACTGCATGGATTGACTTTAATAGAAATGGTATCTTTGAATTTAATGAAGCGTTAAATACAAATAGACTTTCTGTGCCCTCCTCTTCATCACCCCAAAATATTGATATTACATGGGACAACTCTACCGATTCAAGTACATTTGGAATCAACAATGCAAAGGTAGGTAAAACTACCATGCGTATTCGTCTTTCAACTTCACGAGTTTTAAGATGTGCAGCAGAACATTATGCTAATGGTTCAGACCTAAACTATGGTGGAAACTATTTTGTCTCTCCTGATGGTGAAGTGGAAGATTATGAGGTTACTATTCAAAATGAAAATATTGTGACAACTCCTTGTGGAACAGTAAGTTACTCAACAAATGGGAACCATTGGATAGAAGGAACAACTCATGATAGATATGTAGATAATTTAGATATATCTAAAACTATAACAATGAATGGTACTACAAAGCTTCGTATTACTGTTAGTGGTGAAATAGAGCATGGTAATGGACATAATTATGATTGGATATATGTTTACGATGAAAATGGAAATGAAGTGTATAAACATGATGGTAATTTAGACTCAGCACCATTTATAGTAGATGGTTCATCAGTTATGATTAAACTACATAGTGATGGTGGTGCACAAGGAGAAGGTGCAACAGTAACAGTTCAAGGAGTTGACTGTATGGAGCAAGAAGATATTACAGCTACCTGTTATGCCCTAACTGATGATGGAGATAAACTTTATAAAGTTGCTATGTCACCAGGTAGTTCTATTTTACCTATTGCATCAACTATTAATTTAGATGATGAATTTAACGGAGAAGGTTCTGCCTACAGAGCCAGTAACAATAAATTTTATGCATTTAAAGCTGCTGGAGATGACAGAGGTCCTAGTACACTATATAGTATTGATGTAGAAAATGGTGCCATTACAAGAATTAAAAAAGATATTATTTCTGGTTCAGTTGATGGTGCTGAATTTTATTTTGACCCTACAAGTAATAAAGAAATTTTATATATTATAAGTGGAGAAAATAACTCACTTCTTTATGCTTTTGATGCATCTGACTGGTCTCTGTTACCAAACTATCCAAAAAATACAAATACTGATTTATCAAGTTTAGCTATTAATCCTATAACAGGTATAGGGTATGCTATAGATGATTACAACTATCATGGTATTTATCCTCCAGTCTACTCAATAGATTTAAAAACTGGAAACACAACATTTCTAACAAGACTTCAAAACCTTGCTGATGCTGAAGGATTAGCTTTTGCAAATGATGGAAATTTATACATTGAAGATGAGGGAAGAGATGACCTTACAGGGAAAAAGCTTTATATGGTTAATCTACAAACAGGAGAACTAACTCCATCAGCTATTACCAATGCAAGTGGAGATATAGAGGGACTTTCATGTAATGGTACACAGATTGCTATTGACAATCCATCTATCAGAATTGATGATAACAGTTCAATAGAAGGAGATAGTGGAGCTAGAAGTCTGTTTTTCAATATTCAGCTTAGTAAAGAGTATGAAAATGAAATCTCTTTTGATTATGAACTTTTTGATGGTAACAATAATAATGCAGATTTAAATGCTCATGCAAATAGTGACTATACTCCTCGTAGTGGTCATGTTAGCCTAATTAATGGGCAAAGAAACTACCCTATTGCTATTCCTATTTTAGGAGATAAAACATTTGAAAACAATGAAACTTTTTCTATTAAACTAAGTAACATTGAAGGAGCGATTATTGAAAAAGATAGTGCCATTGGAACCATTATAGATGATGATACTAAACCTAAAATATCTATTGCAGATAAAGAGATAATAGAAGGAAATACAACAAGTACAACATTAGAGTTTAGAGTAACTTTAGACAAAGTAGCAGGAAAAACTGTCTCATTCGACTACCAAGTTTTTGATGGTAATAGCTCTACAAAAAGAGCAAATGCAACATCGCCTAGTGATTACTCAAAAACAAATGCTCCTATCCATATTACTCTAGATGGGGACACTCAAACATTCCCAATAAGGGTTACGATAAAAGGTGATACTGAGATTGAAGATGATGAAAAATTTTTAGTTGTTCTTTCTAACCTCTCTGGTTTAGATGCAGGAGACTTAAAAGCAGTAGGTACGATTATTAATGATGATGTAGACGTTGACCCTAAAATAATTGCCGAATATCGTTTTGACGAATGTATGTGGGATGGAACAAATAATGAAGTTAAAGATAGTAGTGAAAATAACTATCATGGTGTAGCTCATAATGCACAACCTAAAAGTGAAATGATTAACAATAGTGTTGACCTTTCAAATAATGGTATTAGTGACTATATTTCTCTTAATCATCAAGCAATTGATGGAATTAAAGATTTTACTATATCGACTTGGATTAAAACAAGTAATAGCAATTTTCAATCTATATTATCAGGAGCAAACAGCTCACAAGATAATGAATTACTCTTTTGGATATCAGGTACAAGCTTCCATCCTCATATTAAAGGTAAGGAAAAAAGTTTATCTATATCTAATATTGCTGATAATCAATGGCATATGTTAACATGGACAAGAAAATCAGATAAAAACTGTATCTATGTAGATGGTGCTTTAGCTCAATGTGAAACTGGTTTTTCTACTGAAGCATTAAATATTAGCAATGGTGGGCTTATATTAGGTCAAGAACAAGATAGTCTAGGAGGAAGTTTTTCAGCTGGTCAAGATTTTGAAGGACAGATAGATGAATTGATAATTTGGGACAATGTACGCTCCTCAGAAGAGATTCAACAGACATATACCAATCAACTTACACTTAAAAACTGGGATGGAACAGTAAGAGTTACTCCTATATGTACCAATATGTTACCTCATCTTTCTATAAACAATGTGAGCCAAAATGAAGGAAATAGTGGAGAGACTACCTTTAACTTTACGGTTACAGCAGATAGAGCATTTGATATGATGCCTATGACAGGAGCCATGTTCTACTATCGTGTGATAGATGCCGATGGTAATGAAGTTACTCCTCCACATGAAGTAGCACTAAGTAATGACCATGACTATAAAGCTGAAAGTGGTATAGGTATGGGAATGAGTATCTTTGATGATAATTTAGAAATAAATATTCCTGTTACTGTTTATGGAGATACTAAAATAGAAAAAGATGAAGAATTTTATGTAGAAATTTATTCTCCTCAGATGCCTATGAATATGGAACCTAAGTATTTTATAGATAAAAATATAGGATTAGGTCTTATTCTAAATGATGATGAACAACCTAAAATAGAAATTTCAGACAATGAGATAATAGAAGGAAACACAAGTACTACAACTTTAGAATTTATAGTTTCATTAGATAAGGAAGCAGGAAACGGTGTCTCATTTGACTACCAAATATTTGATGGAAACATTTCTACTCAAGGAGCAGATGCAACATCTCCTAGTGACTATGAAAATAATCATGCTTCAACACATGTTGTATTAGAAGGAAATACTAAAAAATTTCCAATCACTGTTTCTATTAAAGGTGATACAGAGCTGGAAGAGGATGAAAGATTTACCGTTGTGCTAAGTAATATCCACGGAGCTGAAGAGGTAAAAGTTATAGCTATTGGTACCATTATAAATGATGATATAGAGAGTGTTGAGAGTAATGCAACAGACTTAGACCAAGATAATGATGGTATTTTAGACCGTATTGAATATGGAACCTGTGCAACAGGTGTTGAGACACTTATGAGTTTTGATGACTTTGGAGCAGGAGGAAGAACAACCAACCCATATACCAGTTACTGTTATGAAGATGGTGATGGTGAAAGTGATTGTACCAACTATTTTGGAAGCATACATACCAATGATGGTGAATATGCTGTTGTTCAACATCCAAACCCTGATGCTTCAGCATTTTCTACATGGAGTACACAAGGAGACCATACAGGTAATGAAAATGGTAGAATGATGGTAGTTAATGCCTCATTAGAACCTGATGAATTCTATAGACGAAGCTATACTGTAGTTCCTAATGCAGGAATGACAATTGACTTATGGATTTTAAATGTTGTAAAAAAAGGAAGTAATATTATTCTTCCAGATATCTCTTTTAAACTTGAAGATATGGAAGGTAATCAGATTGGTGAAACCTTAACAACAGGAGGAATTCCAGAGAATGGTATTTGGAATCACTATACACTTTCTATTAATCCAAAAAACAACAGTGAAATTCAAGTTGTCTTAGCCAACAATGCCCCTGGTGGAGGTGGAAATGACTTAGCACTGGATGATATTCGTGTGCAACAAATTTTCTGTGACTCAGATAACGATGGTGTGGCTGATTACTTGGACTTAGATTCCGATAATGATGGAATTCCAGATAATGTTGAAGCTCAAAGAACACAAAATTACATTAAACCAAATAATCAATTTGATGAAAATGGTGTTGATACAGCTTACCCTAATGGACTTACACCAGTTGATACCGATAATGATGGTATAAAAGATTATCTTGATGTAGATTCTGATAATGATGGAATTTTTGATATTGTAGAGTCAGGACTTGGAAATAACGATAGTGATAATGATGGAAGAACAAATGCTCCAATAGGAATTAATGGATTAGATAATGGTATTGAAATTGCAGATGACTATAATGATACCAATGGGTTGGCTTATGAAAATGATATTTTCACCCTACAAGATAGTGATTATGATATGAATACAGATGGTTCAAATGCTTCACCAATGAAAACAGATTTTGACTACCGTG
>Ga0256828_1001215_pt1 | contig 16329 bp, 13 predicted proteins | sample CV88metaG_FD_185993 | JGI IMG/M metagenome (GOLD analysis project Ga0256828, IMG submission 185993) | Hydrothermal vent microbial communities from East Pacific Rise, Pacific Ocean - CV88 | ecosystem: Environmental > Aquatic > Marine > Hydrothermal vents | place: Pacific Ocean: East Pacific Rise...
ATTTTCTAACTTCTCTTTCTCCACTTCAATGGTGTTAATGTCCATTAGTGAGAGAAAACTCTTTTTTAGCAAGGGGTAAGAGTGAAACAAAATAAACACACTAAAGCCCATAGTAAGCACCGCATCCACACGGTAAATGTCAAAAAAGTAGATGGCAACCCCTGCAAGTACTACCCCTAAAGAGATGAGTGTATCGGCAAACATATGCAAATAGGCAGAGCGTATGTTGACATCTTGATGGGTATGGTGATGCCCTTCGTGATGGTGGCTTTCATTATGATGGTCTCCGTGCGAACAACTCTCTACGCCTAGGGTGTTTAAAATGTACGCACTCACCCCATTGGCAACGAGTGCTACAAACCCTACGGTTATCATATAAAGTGGCTCTATCTGCTCTGGTTCTAAAAAATGTTCTACGGAGAGGTAGAGCATATAAAACATGGTGACAAACAAAAAGAGCGTGTTGACAAAGCCAGCCATCATCTCTGCACGCATAAACCCAAAAGGGTAACGAAAAGAGGTCTTTTGCGATGCCAAACGCAAAGCAATATAACTAATAGCCACGGCAATCACATCGCCAATGTTATGCAAGGCATCGGCAATAAGAGCAAAAGAGTTCGAGAGTAACCCAAACCCAATCTCACTCACAATAATCACAAGGTTAAAGACAATGACCCAAAAGATCTTTTTTTCTCTCATACTTACTCCTAAAATATAGTATAGGGGGGTATAGTATATTTTACCAACTTAAAATATACTTATTAACCTTTATTAGCCTAAAAAGACTATAATACAAAGTAATTACTCTTATAGGAAAAACAAATGTTTAAAAAGATTATGCCGTTAAATGCGATTATTTCGCTTCGTATGTTTGGACTCTTTATTGTCCTTCCTGTGCTCTCTGTCTATGCTCTCAATATGCCAAACTCTAACCATACCATGGTGGGGATTATTATTGGTGGGTATGCCATTACACAGATGCTCTTTCAAATCCCTTTTGGGAAAGCTAGTGACAAGATAGGTCGTAAAAAGACCATTATTGTAGGGCTACTCATCTTTGCGTTGGGTTCACTCATTGCTGGATTGGCTACAGATATCTATATGCTTCTACTTGGTCGTCTGCTTCAAGGAGCTGGTGCGATTGGTTCAGTTATTACAGCAACCATTAGTGATGTGGTTAAAGAGGAAGAGAGAAGTAAAGCGATGGCGATTATGGGTGGGAGCATTGGAATGTCATTTGCCCTTTCTATGTTGGCAGGTCCCGTGATTGCTTCACACTTTGGGGTAAACAGTCTCTTTTTCTTTGTGGCTTTTTTGGCTCTTTTTTCCATATTTATTCTCATAAAGTATGTACCAAACCCTCCAAAAATCCAACACACTTACACACAAACAGACAAGCTTGATGCCCTTAAAAACAAAAACCTTCTTAAGATGAACCTTACCAATGTTTTGGTCAAAGGGTTTATGACGTTTGCGTTTATGATTATCCCTATTATCTTAACAAAGACCTATGGATGGGAGATGAATGAGCTCTACAAAATCTACCTTCCCTCTATGGTGGTAGGGATTCTCTCCATGGGACCTGCTGCGATGATTGCTGAAAAACGAGGAAAGTACAAAGCCGTACTACTTGCTGGGATTGTAGTTTTAGCCATTGCCTACTTAATTATTGGGATGAGTTCAACCTATATGATGTTTAGTGTGGGTGTGGTGGTTTTCTTTGTTGGGTTTAACCTCCAAGAGCCTATTTTACAATCGCTTGTGACCAAGTATGCCAAAGTACATCAACGTGGTGAAGTTTTGGGTATTTTCAACAGTTTTGGTTACTTTGGAACATTTTTAGGAGGGTTTGTAGGGGGTATGATGTTAGATATCGCCTCACTCGCAACCATCTCCTATGCGATTATTGCTATCTGTATTGTCTGGGCGATGATGATTATGACACTAGAGAATCCAGCAAAGAGTAAAATTGCCTATATTCACCTAGATGAGACAGACCACTCTAAACACCAAGAGCTCCATAGCCTCAAAGGGTGTAAAGAGTGGTACATTAATGACACAGAACATCTTCTTGTTGTAAAGTATGATGAAGAGCAACTCAATGAAGAGCAGATTCAAGCCATCGTTAGCAAAGCCTAATGAATTTTTTACTCTTTAATCTACTCTTCTTCTTGAGCTCCTATGCTCTCGATAGCCTCCTCTTGCCACTCTTTGAAATCAAAGCGTGGACAAGTGGTTACTTCTACTACCTCTTTCTTTGTAACCTACCACTCTCTACACTTATTACCTATTGGGCTATATATAAACTTAAACGCTACCTTGAAGGTATGTAGTTTTACAAAACAATCTGTTTACGTAACTGCTTCTCTAAAAAGCGTACACGCTCCTCTAGTACCTTGACTCTCTCTTCTAAACTTTGAGAGGTTGGTGTAGGTTGAGGTGTTGGCTCTTCATTGGTATCTTCTTCTATAATGTAGAGTACCTCTTTACCATTCTCCTCAACAGTTTCACTCTTAAGTTGGTTAGATTTTACAAGCTTCATCACTTCAAAAATACTCTTTTTATGTCTAACAGCATACTTTTTAAGGGTTATTTTTTCCATAAAAATCCTTTTTTATAAAATTATACACAATTAGTTTACATTTCTTTGGCTATAATCATCTAAATATTTCATACTAAAGGAAATCACTATGAAACAGAGACATTTTAAAACACTACTTACAGGCATATTGCTTCTGTGTATAAGTAGTTTTGCCATGGCAGAACCAGCATCTGTTATTGAGGCAAAAAGCAATGAAGCACTCAAACAGTTTTACAAAGAGGTAAAAGGATCTAAAGAATTTTTATCGAAAGTCAAAGGATACCTCGTCTTTCCTTCCGTCATTAAGGCAGGGTTTGTTGTAGGTGGAGAGTATGGTGAGGGTGTACTTCGTATCAATGGAGAGAGTAAGTTCTACTACAGTATGACAGCAGGGACACTTGGGTTTCAAGCTGGTGTACAACAATCTTCTTACATCTTAGCCTTTGTCTCTCAAGCAGCACTCGATAACTTTATTAAGAGTGATGGATGGGAAGCTGGTGTCAATGGGGCTATTACCCTAGCCAAATGGAATGCTGAGGAAGATATTACCTCTTTAAGCTATGAAAAGCCTATTTATGCGTTTGTCTTTAATGCTAAAGGATTGATGTACAACCTAAACCTTAAAGGGACAAAGTTTACCAAACTAAACCGTTAGTCCATCAGAAGATGTCCTACCTCTTTCATAGCGTAGAGCGTAGCGATATCTTCAAAAAAGTGTGCACTCTTTTGCGCATTCACAATCTTATCTTCCATCCCTAAAAAAACCTCTATCTTTACCCCTCGTTTTTGTAACGCCTCAAACTTCTCCCTCTCCCAAACATAAGAGAGCAAAGCATCTAAAGCTTCAACACTCTCTACTTCTATGTAGGGTGACAAATCAAAAGAGGAAGGGCTAGCAACATTACACAAAAACTGCTCTACATACGCCTCTTTATTGGCTTCAAAGTAGCGTAGTTGTGCCCGTATAAAACTCCTCTTCTCCTCTTGAAAAAAGGCTGGAGAGAGCAAGATAAGCCTATCGATACGATGGGTAGCATGGTAGGCATACTCCAAAGCTTTTTGTGCACCATAGCTAAAGCCTGCTACACAAAAATCACTCTCTACTAAAAAGTCTTGAAATAACTTCTCCTCATTTTGTAGTGAAAATCCATGAAAATAGTACATCTAAAAACTCTCTTTTACCATACGTTCTACCTCTTGCTTGGTAATATTTTCCTCTTCAAGCAGATAGGACTTTACTTTTGATAAAGGAGTATCAAGCTGTAGAAGTAGCTCATTGAGCTCTTGTGTTAAGGTAAGAAGCAATTGATCTTGCGCATTTTGAGTCACAATAAAGTTCTCATTCATCCCATAGGTATGGACAAGATGATAGAGAATCTCTTTGGCTTTTGCGATATCATCACTTCCATTGGTAAACTGCTCTTGGTAAGTATGTTGTGTTGCCAAACTTCCAGCAAGATAGACCTTAATACGGTTTAAAAGTGTAGAACGAGAGACAATCTCATACTCTTGATGGCTTAACTGTGTGGTGACAATGCCTATCTTCTCAAAGGGAACATCTAGCCATGTCGCAACCAAAGCTTTTGCCCCTTGGTAACACGCTTGAATCTCTCTCTCTTTTTGTGTAAAACTCAACACCTTCTGCTTTCCAAGAAGTACCTTCTCTTTGACTGCTTCAAAATCACTATTTTCAATAGAAGATCTCCCTGCTCTCATCGCATAGAGTGCGGCTTCATTGGTAAGTGTGTCTAGTGCTGCTGAACTAAACCCTACCGTCATACGTCCAATAGCCTCTACATCTACACTATGAGGTTTATGGGCTAAGTAGAGGGCTAATGTTTTACAACGCTCCTCTAAGTCAGGTAAAGCAATATGAATACGTCTATCAAAACGCCCAGCACGAAGTAGTGCTTCATCCATCACCTCTATCTTATTGGTTGCCCCAATGACAATCACCCCTGAACTCTCTTCAAAACCATCCATCTCTGTAAGAAGTTGGTTGAGAGTGGCTTCTCTCTCATCATTTCTAAACTCACCACGGCTTTTACCTACAGCATCTATCTCATCAATAAAGACAATGCTTGGCGCCATCTGTTTGGCTTTTTGAAACAACTCTGAGACACGCTTAGCTCCCATACCTACATAGATATGGACAAAACTTGCCCCACTTTGGTAAAAAAATGGTACCCCAGCCTCACCAGCAACAGCTTTAGAGATGAGGGTTTTTCCTACCCCTGGAGGTCCAACAAGAAGTACCCCTTTAGGTAGACGAATATCAAGGGCTCTATATTTTTGAGGTTCTCGTAAAAAGTCAATAATCTCCTCAAGCTCCTCTTTTACATCTTTAATACCAGCAACATCTTTAAAGGTAACATCAGAGACAATGGGCTCTAAAGAGGCAAGAGATGGAGGTGTCCCATTGGCTGAGGAGCGCTCAAGTTGTTGAAACTGCTTTTGTTGACTTTGACGTAAAAAGTAAAACAGATAACCAAATAGACCTATAAGTAGCAAAAACGAGAGCGTATCATACCAAGAGAGACTCTCCTCTTTCACCTCAATAGGATACGTTCTATAAAGAGGTGCCATATCGATAGCCTCCTTATAGATTTTGTAGTGGTTATGTGCTGTTACCATATAGAGGTAGTTCTGTTGTAAAGAGAGCTTCTCTACTTTACCTGCTTTTAAGAGGGCTGTGGCATGTTGCGCATCAATCACTTTGGCTGTATCACGAAACAAGTTAAATGCGACGAGTAGAACAATCACCCCAAGAAGTAGCCAAAGTGTCTTAAACGATTTTTGCTTTAGTGCTATCTTCTTAAAGGGTTGCTTGGTTGCCTTCATAAGCTGCCTCCACATTGTTTAGTAGTACCCAATTTCCACTCAACTCTTCATCACTTCTCACACTCACCTTGTTAAAGAACTGATCAAAGCCATGAAATACTCCCTCTTTGCCATTTTCCAATAGCACCTCCAAGCCTTGCGTATGTGCCTCTCTAAAGGCATGGTTCTTCTGAGCAATTAAAGCTGTAAGTGCCTTATGTCTCTCTTTGGCAATGTTCCCACGTATCTCTGGTTTAAGTGTAGAGGAGAGAGTGTTGTCTCTTTTAGAGTAGGTAAAGGCATGAATATGGGTTAAAGGGAGTTGTTCTACACGCAGCATTGCCTCTTTCCATGAAGCATCATCTTCTCCAGGGTGCCCTACAATGTAGTCTGTTCCCAAAGCATACCCTTGTGAAGCAATCGTCTCAAAGAGTGCCAAATCACTCTTAAAGTCGTTGCGTCGGTTCATAATCTTAAGCATCTTGTCAGAGGTGTGCTGTAAAGCAATATGAAGATGTTTTGCCATCCATGGTTCACCCAAAAGCTCCATAAAAGCATCATCTATCTGCATAGGCTCTAGGCTCCCTAAACGGATACGCCTTACCCCACGAATTTGGCTTATTTTTTGTAGTAGTTGTGCCATAGAGGTACCTCTATCTTTTCCATAACTTCCTACATTGGTACCCGTCAAGATAAACTCTCCAAAACCATTGGCAGCAAGTTTTTTAATTTGTGCTAAAATAGTCTCCTCTTTATGCGAACGTGCCCCTCCTCGTACCTGAGGAATAATACAATAAGAACAAGCAAAGTCACACCCCTCTTGTACCTTGATAAAGGCACGACTCTTCCCTACAAACTCTTCTACAATCGTAGAGTCAATATGTGCCAAGTCACCTATTTGGTAAAAGGGTTTCTCCTCTTTAAGAATGCTGTTTATCTTCTCTTTTTCAGAGTGTCCCATCACCCCAAAGACCTTTTTGTCTTCAAAGAGCGCTTCCCCTTTAGAGTGAGAACCACACCCAGCCAAAATTACTTTTGCTTCAGGGTTTTTACGAGAGATAGAGGAGATATAGTTTCGTACAGAGGAGTCAGCCCCATTGGTCACAGTACAAGAGTTTACGACAATATAGTCTGCTTCCAACTCCTCAAATGTTAACGTATAGTCTTTTAATTTTGACATCATCACTTGGGTGTCAAACTGATTGGTACGACATCCAAAGGTTTTAAAGTAGACTTTTTCCATCTTATAGCCCTCTGCTTTCTTCATCTGGCATAGAGGGTCTTGGTACCTCTTTGTCCATATAGATAGATTGTGATGGGAAGGCTAACGTAATGTCATCTTCCTTCTGAATACGCTCTAAAATCTCCATAGAGATGGTACTTCTTAATGTCAATGTTGCGTAGGCATTGGTATGATACCATGCCGAAATACGCACCCCATAAGGGTCTATAAAGGTGTAGATACGAGGCTCTACATTGGTGTTTTTCATACTATACTGACTTCTAAGTTTATTGAGCTGTTTTCTAGTAATATCGGTATACCCCTTAGAGTACTTCTTTGTCACCTCTTTGGCAATAGAACTTGCCTTTTGTACATTGGAATCAAAAGTAATCATAAAGTCAATCCCATCCCAAACTGTTTTGAGCCCAGCGTGAGAGTAGTTGGCAATCATATCGGTAAAGATAAAGTTATTGGGTACAAAGATAATACGCCCTGCTCTTCTATTATGCATACAAGTGGTTAAGGTAATATCTTCTTGAATGGTCATACGAAGGAGTGAAATATCGACAATATCTCCCACATACTCTACATTGCCTCGTACAAACTTTACCCTGTCTCCTACGTGGACTGCCCCTCCAATAATAATTACAAACCACCCCATTAGAGACATAAACCAATCTTTCATGGCAATAGCAATACCTGCTGAAGCAAACCCTAAAATGGTTACTAAGTAGCTTACATTCTCAATGTAGGCAAAAAGAAGGGTTAACAACATTAGTGTAAAGAAGGTGACATTGAGTGCTTTATTGATGGTATAGAAACGGTCATTGTCTGACATATAACGACGTACCAAGTACTTCACTAAGAGAATAAAGACAATAAAGAAGAGGATAATCGCCCCAATATTGACAGCTTTTTCTATCTCTCGTTTAATATCTTCTTGAAGTTTGAGTTTAATCTCATCAATCTTCTTAATATAGACTGTTTGTGTAGTCTTAAAAATCTCAATCACAGGAATAAAGGTTTTAATCTGATCCTCTACATTACGCAACTCTTTTTGAAATTGTGGATTCTCCTTATCCTCTTCAAGAAGTTTTTGAAGTAGCAACTTCTTCTCTTTCAGTTTCTCCATTGTATGTTGTAGAGACTCATAGCGCGCATTGTACTTCTCCTGATCGGAGTTTAACTTCTCTTGGTAAGAGAGTGCCGAAATCACAGCAAAAGGGTTTCCTACCGTAGGAACTGTCTCTATCTTTGGAGGGGTTAAAAACTTTTTAAAAGGGTTACTCTCATAGGCTTTTAACAATTGTAATTTTCCTGTTAAAATAGCCAATCTATTTTCAGACTCCTCTAAAAGCTTCTTCTCTTTTTTACGAAGATGACGTTTTTTCTTCAAAGTATAGATCTTTAGTTTAAGTGCCTCTTCTTGTTTTTGTAGCTCCTGATAGGTATGGTAGTTACTGTAGATTTTAGACCAAATGTTATTTTCCATAAGATCTTGGTCTATCTTCTTTTTCTCAACAATCAATTTAGGATCTACAGTATGTACCACTTTCTCCACAGAACTATTGAGCTCTTGAGGTTGAGCATAAAGCAAGGTAGCAACAAGAAAAAAGGCTACAACTAAAGGTCTTAGTATCATCCCTCTTCTCCAAATTTCTGTAGTACACTCTTCACTACATCAGCATCAATATCGTTACGCATACAATGTCCACCTAACCCTTGTGGCAAAATAAAAGTAATACGGTTGTGGTTACTCTTTTTGTCTAAAAAGAAGTGCTCATAGAAACTATTGACATCTTGAATCTTATATCGTGTTGGAAGGTTAAATTTTTGAAGTAACACCTCCACCTTATTGGCCTCTTCTTGCGCTATCAACCCAAGCTCCACAGCTAGAGCATTTGCCATCACCATACCAATAGCCACTGCCTCACCATGAAGGTAGGTTTTGTAGCCTGTCTCATTCTCTACGACATGTCCAAAGGTATGCCCATAGTTTAAGACAGCACGAATACCTGCCTCTTTCTCATCTTGGTTGACAACCCAAGCTTTAAGCTTTACACTACGAGCAATCGCCTCTTTACGTACAGATGCTATGTTTAAGTCTTGGGTTTGAAGAAATTCAAAATAGTCTCTGTCAAACATCACAGCCATCTTTACAATCTCAGCTACCCCAGCAGCAAACTCTCTTTTGGGTAAGGTCTCTAAAAATGCTGGGTCAATATAGACAGCTTTAGGCTGATAGAATGCCCCAATAAGGTTCTTCCCATAGGCATTGTTTACACCTGTTTTTCCTCCTACTGAAGCATCTACTTGACTTAGAAGTGTGGTAGGAATCTGGATAAAGTCTATCCCTCTTTGGTAGAGACTTGCTGTAAAGCCTGTCATATCACCAATAACACCCCCACCAAAAGCGATAAGGAGGGATTTTCTATCGAGTCTATGCTCAAAACACTCATTTAAAATAGTCTCCACTGTAGCAAGTGTCTTATACTCCTCACCATCAGGAATAGTCACAACATGTAAATCTTGTGCTGAAATTTTCTCTAAAAGGTAGTTTAAATGAAAGCCTGAAACCGTAGGGTTTGTGACCACTACTACTTTTGTATCAAAGGACAAAGAAGGAAGTGTATCGATTGTAATATCATATGTCACTTGTGGTGCTTGGACCAATTCAATAGGGATAACCATAGTAAAAAACCTTATAATAATATGCTTTATTCTATCTTAAATCAGTTTAATCCTCTATAAGATATGCCCCTATTTCTTACTGCTCTAGGGCAAATGGCACCAAAAGTTTAGGGTACTTTTTAGTCGTCAATAGAAAATTCTCAAGATGGGTTGAGATGAAGTGTAAAAAGTTATCGCGTTTAAGGTCCTCTTCAAAAGGTGCGATTTGTAAGATATTGTGCATTGAATCAAGTGCTCTAATGGGGTTTACAACCTTTTGTTCAATCGTAATATCCATATTGAAAATATGTGAAAGTGTCTCATAGTGTTCAATAGTAGTTTTATGTCCATCAAACTCCCCTTCTGGATCAAAATCGGCAAGGGTTAAGTGAAGATTGAGTGCTTCAGAGATGTCAAATGCCGTAGAGGAGATGGACTCCATTTTTGACTTCTCCTCCATAAGTATAATCCCATCCTTGACATCATAAAGGAGTGTATCTCCAAACAGATAGACCACCTTCTTTAGGTTAAAGAGTGTCTCTTTTATACTATTTTTATCGAAAGTATCAACACTATTGAGTACCAAACCAATATCATATTTTTGAATATCATACTCAATCAACTGGGAGAGTGCCTCCTCTTCATAACAAACAAGTAGTGTAATGTTTTTAGATTCATAACTTTTAAGGCTATGAAGCAGTGCGAAATCATTGGGGTAGAGTACCCTAACAATCAAGTGTTTCTCCTCAAGGTTTTCTAGCAAGTAGCGTGCCTCTTCTAAAAATACCAAGGCACTCTCTTTGTCGTAACGTAAATCTAAAAGCAGATAGAGGTTTTTCCCAAAAGGTTCAGGAAAGAGCCCTATACGTTTATTGATTGTCTTATAGACACCTTCAAGAACAATGGGTTTTCCCACTACCAAAAGCATATCATTGGGGCGTATCATCGTGGCATTGGTAGGTAAAATCTGTTTCTCATCTCTATAGATCGCAACAATTTTCCATTTACGTTGTAAGATAGACCCTACATGTCTAAAGGCATAGGTACTACCAAAAGGGACACGAATCTCCATAATCTCCCCTTTTTTAAGCCCAATATTTTGTGCCACTACAGGGACATTGGGAAGTTGGTCATAGAGGTGTGCACCCAAGAGTTCATGGCTATGTAAGATAGTAATATTTTCTATCTCTTTTCCTAAGCTCTCATCGTCCCATTGGTTAAGAAGAACAATCCGTATCTTTTTATCGATCATCTGAAGGTTTGTAAGCGTATAGTAGACATCCTCCTTCTCCTCCATAATAATAAAGACTTGATTGTACTTTGTATCGTGCATAATATGCTTCATCTTCGCATAGCTTGTAGGATCGGCATCAATATGGCTAATATGTTTTCCCATATTCTCAGGTAATGTACCCTCATGGTAAGAGAGTATCGTATAACGGTTTTCTGCTACACGCTTTTTAATGACCCACTCAATAAAGTGTTTTGCTGTCTGTCCATCTGCTACAATGAGTATATTCTTCATTTATGCCCTAATACGGTATAATCTTACCAATGATTTAAAGAGGATATTATAACACAATGCATTTTCAGATAGATAAAACCGACGGTAAAGCCAGAGCTTGTACCATTAAAACTGCTCACTCTACCGTACAAACCCCCGTTTTTATGCCTGTTGGCACAGTGGGTGCCGTTAAAGCCCTTGATGCTTTAGATTTAAAAACATTTATTCAACCAGAGATTATCTTAGCAAATACCTACCATATGTACCTACGCCCGGGTGATGATGTGGTGGCAAAAATGGGAAAACTTCACGGCTTTACCCAATACCCAAAGTCGTTTCTTACCGACTCTGGAGGCTTTCAAGCCTTCTCCTTGTCTAACAATGTCAAGATAGACGAAGGGGGCATTACCTTTGCGAGTCATATTGATGGAAGCAAACACTACTTTACCCCTAAAAAAGTGATAGACATTCAACACAACCTTGGCTCAGATATTATGATGATACTAGATGACCTTGTTGCCCTTCCTGCTACACAAGAGCGTATTAAAGCCAGTATTGAGCGTACTACGCGTTGGGCAGAGGAGTCCATTGCCTACTTTAGAGAAAAACAAGCCCAAGGGGTGGGTGTAGAGCAAAATATCTTTGCCATCATTCAAGGGGGTACAGACAAAGCCTTTAGAGAAAAATCAGCCAAAGAGCTCTGTGCCCTAGACTACGATGGCTTTGCCATTGGAGGGTTAAGTGTAGGTGAAGCCAACCAAGATATGTATGATACCGTAGAGTGGACCACACAGTTTATGCCTGAAAATAAACCACGTTACCTTATGGGTGTAGGGACACCAGAAGACTTGGTAGAAAATGTCTCTCGTGGGGTTGACATGTTTGACTGTGTCATGCCTACACGCAATGCTAGAAATGGTACCCTCTTTACCTCTTTTGGAAAAGTCAACATCAAAAAAGCATGCTACACCACCGATGAGGCACCCATAGACCCAGAGTGTGGTTGTATGGTGTGTCAAACCTACTCTCGTGCCTACCTGCGTCACCTCTACCGTGCCAGAGAAATCACCTACTTTAGACTAGGAACCATTCATAACTTGTATTACTATTTAAATTTGATGAAAGAGATGAGAGAGGCGATTTTAGAGGAGCGTTTTGACGCATTTAAAGAAGCATTTTACGCAAAACGTGTAGCCAAGTAGTCACTTAAAAAGTCACTACCTCTTCTTGAAATTCAAGGGCTATTTGCCCTTTGCTTCTTCTTGCTACTGTATCTCTATAGACCCATTTTGCTTTAATCTCTTCTCTTTTTTCTAGATTGAGTTGAGGGGTATCGTATTTGCCACTCTCTTCAAGTTGTCGTTGTGCCTCATAGAGTATGAGTGCTGTAGCAACGGAGACATTTAGACTCTGTACCATCCCTAGCATAGGGATAACTACCACATGGGTTGCTTCATCAATGACTTCAGGGCTTACTCCCTCTCTCTCATTACCCATAACAATGAGTGTAGGTTTAGTGTAGTCTACCTCTCTAAATAAGACTGCTTTCTCATTGAGATGGGTTACTACCACTTGAAACCCTTCTGCTTTTTTTTGCTGTAAAAACTTTACTTTATCGGCTTCATTGACACGGTGTCGTCTTGTCCAACGGTGTGCCCCTTGGGTAATGGTTTTATGAATACGTAGCATCTCATTGCTAGGGGTTGAGTAGAAGATATCAAGTACACCAACGGCATCACTTGTACGAATAATAGTAGAGAGGTTTTGAGAGTTGTGTACGCTGTCAAGCATCACTTGTAGGGTGGGTTGTTTCTGTAAGAGGCTAGCGTCTATACGTGCTAGCCTTTGGGTGGTACTCACTAGATACCATCTACTCTAAGAAGTTTTGTCTTACCAACCATAAGGTCGATAGTCATACCAATACGCTTAAAGACAGACTCTTGTCTATACTCAAGGTTGTGTTTTTTACAAATATCTTTAACAATAGGCTGCATCTTCTGGTAGTAGCTGTTTGGCATATTTGGAAAGAGATGGTGCTCAATTTGGTAGTTGAGGAAACCATGTAAGAAGTCAATCCAATCTGAACCAGTATTGTAGTTTACAGAACCCATAATTTGACGAAGGTAGAACTCTCCAGTACTCTTATGTGGTTCATTAAACATATAGATATCTTCTGCTGAGTGGTTTGGTACAATCACCAAGAAAGAGTGAAGGTTCGCAAAGAACTCAGAGAGTAAAATAATAATCAACGCATTCACTACAGCTGACGTACCAAACGGTAAGAAAAGAAGTGGGAAAACCACAAACTTAATGACAATATATGGAAGAAGATAATCCATCCATAAATCTAAGCCATTTTTTGTACGAGGATCAATCTCATAGTCTGTAATAGTACGTTTATCTGCCTCTTTAAGTCTTTTGTTCTCTAAAATTCTAAGTGTATTTGGTGCGTAGTAGAGGAACTTCCACATACCAGCAAACGCATACATCATAAGGTAACGAATAGGCATAGGGATTTTAGACTTTACCAACCACTGTAAATTTCTCTCTACATTGTCTGGGTCATCCTCTTCTCCAAGGTGGTAGTGGTGCATAATGTTGTGCTCATAACTCCACGCCTCTGGTTTAATCCAGTCGAGCCAATCTACATAACGTCTTGAACCTTTAGCAAATACTTTTTTAGTATATTTTTCTGGAATATTAGGAACTTTATCGTAAGCACCATGTAAAATAGGATGTACCACATCGGCCCATCGTGCTACATTTCCTGTACTAATAGCAAGTGCTGCGATAATAGCCAACGGCCAAAATACCCAACCACTAAGCTCTCCACCAAGCCCCATGATACTCAAAAGTAAGATGATGCCGTAACCACCAAAGGTAAACATACGCCCCCATCTCTCTAGCTTAAGAAGATGTTGAAAATCCTCTTCTCCTACAGGTGCCATTGTCTCTTTAATCTCATTAATATCACGCTCTAGTTGCTCTTTATCAACATCCTCATAACGCGCATACTGATGCACCTCCTCAGTTTTGGTTTCAACGGTCGTATTCTCTACTACCTCTTCCACTTTTTTATCATTTGACTGATTTTCCATCACTCCTCCAATTAAGTTATAGTTATCAAAATTATATAGAAAATTAATTAATCTAAGGTTGGGTATAATAGGAGAAATCTAAAATAGTGAAAGAGACCTATGTGTAATTTTAAACAAATGAGTCATGAAGAGCGTATGGTACATCATGAAAAGCTCCTATCTTGTGCCAATAACTTTGGAGGTAAAAACTTTTTTCTCCATCTACTCGAAGCCATAAGAGAGACCAAACCTCACCCTCTTACCTCGGCAAACCGTTCTTTTGAAATGGAGTTAGGTGAGATACGTTGGAATAAAGTTATTTTCAATGACAAACTACAACTTCTACTTAAAGCACGTACAAAAGAGAGTGAACAGGACAATCTGCTTCCCTCTAAAGAGGAGAACCCTAAAGCCCATAAGAAGACATTAAACCTTCTACGTACCTTAAAACCTATTGTTTTTCATGTAAAACCCCATAACAAAGAGGATGGAGCTGGTTTCTTTTTTCAACCGTTTGAACGCATAAGCGAAGAGAAAACCAAACTCAATGTTCTCTTTGATGCCCTCTTCTTTTGTTCGGTTGAAGAGGTGAAGTATATACTCAATTATAACAAATCCCTTTAGTCTCCCTTTCTTTTTTCTTATTTTAGCTTTAAAAAGAGCATTTTTTTAGCTAGAATAGGAGAGATTCAATTCACTGGAGGAGATTGATTATGTTGAAGAAATGGTTATTTTTACTAGGTACAGCAATGTTAACAGGAGGGGTACTTCTTTTTACTTTACCTCTCTCACCACTACAAACAGCCCTTTTAAGTGTGGCTATTTTTATCTATCTCTCTCTTTTTCTGTTAGGGTACGATTACATTTTTACCTCTGAGAAACTCCCTTCTCAAGAAGAGATAAAAGAGGAGACTCCCCATACTATTGTAGAGCCAAACATCTCTAAAGAGCAGTACATAAGCCTACAAAAAGAGTGCGATACCCTTAGAAGTAAAGCAACAAAACTAGAAAACGATAGCAAAACCACAGAGATGTTTTTAGCCAGTATGTCTCATGAGATTCGTACCCCACTCAATGGTATTATTGGGCTAACAGACCTCCTAGATGGTACCCCTCTCACCCAAGAACAACAAGAGTTTATCTCTATGATTAAAGAGAGTTCAGACAACTTGCGTGTCATTGTAAATGACATTTTAGATGTCTCCAAAATCAATGCTGGAAAGATGGAGCTTGAGTCCATTGAGTTTGATCTCTTTACTAAAGTAGAGGCCTCTGTGGGGGTTTTTGTACCTAAAATTGAAGAGAAGAAGATTCATCTCAATCTCTTTACCGACCCTCGTATCTCTGAGTATGTTGTAGGTGATCCTACCCGTCTTTCACAAGTCATCATTAACCTCATTAGCAATGCACTTAAGTTTACCAAAGAGGGAGGCAACATTGATGTACGTGCTGACTTCCTTGAGGAGACACATAGTGAAGTACGCTTTAAAATCTCTGTAGCCGATTCAGGTATTGGGTTGACACCAGAACAACAAAAACGAATCTTTGATGCCTACTCACAAGCTGACAGTAGCACCACAAGAAAGTCTGGTGGAACAGGCTTAGGACTTACCATCTCTAGTAAAATCATCTCCTCTATGGGTGGAACACTCAGTGTAGAGAGTGAAGCAGGCAAAGGGGCTACCTTCTTCTTTGTTTTAAAACTTAAAAAAGCCTCTCAAGAGATGGTACGAAGCAACTTCCAAAAGACCATTCAACTCTCCGTAGTCAGCCTTTTCAATCAAAAACATCCTCAAAGCCAATGGCAAACCATTTTACAAACCTATAGTGAGTACTATGGTAGCAACTACCAACATAGTAGTAAAGAGGCACTCTTTAGTGCTCCTAAAGGAAGTCTCTTCTTTATTGACCATCAAGCCATAGAGCAGAGTGACCTTGCTTCATTGAGACGTTTAGAGGGGAGAAAGGTACTGCTTACCTCTAGTGCCCGTCATAAAGAGTTAGCCAAAGAGCGTGAAATCTTCGATGAAGTTGTCTATATGCCACTCTCTTTTACCAAGTTTACAAAACTGCTTGATCAGAGCCATATCCCTACACCAAATGAAGTACTAGAAGAGAAAAGCAGAGAAACCCCTCTTCCCCAAACACCTAAAAGTACCCCTAGCAAAACAGTAAAAGAGCTACAAGTCCTTGTTGCTGAGGACAACCCTATTAACCAAAAGCTTATTAAGGTTGTCCTTCAAAACCTTGGCTTAACTGTGACGCTTGTTGAGAATGGAAAAGAGGCTGTTGAAGCACGAAAAAACCACGACTATGACCTCATTTTTATGGATATTCAGATGCCTGTCATGGGAGGGGTAGAGGCTACCCATGAGATTTTAGCCTACGAGAAAGAACATCAGCTCTCTCATGTCCCTATTGTTGCTCTGACAGCCAATGCTCTCTCTGGCGATAG
>Ga0256828_1001216_pt1 | contig 16298 bp, 20 predicted proteins | sample CV88metaG_FD_185993 | JGI IMG/M metagenome (GOLD analysis project Ga0256828, IMG submission 185993) | Hydrothermal vent microbial communities from East Pacific Rise, Pacific Ocean - CV88 | ecosystem: Environmental > Aquatic > Marine > Hydrothermal vents | place: Pacific Ocean: East Pacific Rise...
GAGATGTTAGATAGAGTAAACTCAGGGCTAAAAGAGGAAGATAGAGTAGAATTTGAAGAGAATGATGAAGCCTTTTTACAAAAGGTAAAAGAGAAAATAAAAGACGCTTAAAAAATATGCACCGTTAACCAAACTGTCCCTTTTTTGGTCTTTAAAACGCTATGGGGTACGTTGGCTGGAATAAAAAGTGTCTCACCTTTGGTGAGGGTTTTTTCTTCATTGGCTATGTGTAGGGTGGCTTCTCCTTCAAGTAGCACTAGCCACTCATCTTCATCTTGAATGTATGTGATGGGCTCAAGCGTGTCAGAGCTTACAATGTGGTTGATTTTGACATTTTTATGTGCGAGTAGGGTAGTGAAGCTCTCTCCTGTTTGGGGAGTGGTAGTGTGAAAAAGATTCATCAATAACTCATCTGCATCGCATCAACGTCACTCCACCCCATGGACCTTTTGCTACCTCTATGGGCTAAGATGTGTTCAATGTAACGTGCGAACATATCGGTCTCTATGTTGACTTTTGTCCCTTTTTTGTAGTGTTTCATAAGCGTCTCTTTGAGGGTGTGGGGGATAATAGTGAGCCTAAAGGCATCGGCATAGACATCGTTGACGGTTAAGGAGATGCCATCAATGGTGATGGAGCCTTTTGGGATGATGTGGGCAATACTCTCTTGGGGTACTTCAATGATGAAGTCTGTGGCATTCTCTCTAGGGGTAATCTGGCGTACGACTCCTACACAATCGACATGCCCTTGGACAATATGCCCCTCAAAACGGTCATTCATCATCATGGCAGCTTCTAGGTGGACTTCTCCTGAGAGTTTACTCTCATCAATAATGCTTCGCGTTTCATCTGCAAGTTCTAAATCAAAGCCATCGGAATGTAGTTTAATGACTGTAAGACACACCCCATTGATGGCAATAGAATCACCCAACTTAGCAGGGTGGGTTGACTTAATGGTTAAGATGTTGTTTTGATAGCTTTTAACGGTGGCAATTTCTCTGATAAGACCTGTAAACATTAGTAGCTCCTTTGAAGTTGAGGTAGGAGGTAGGAGGTAGGAGCTAGGAGTGTAGGGGTACTTTTTTGTACAAAGCTTTTTTGAATCATCTAGGTTGCCTTATATGAATTGGATATAATGCGATAATTATAGCAAAAAAATAGCATTCTTAAATATAAATTTTTGTAAGGTCGATGTTATCGATTTTATGGAATGCATGATGATTGGAGATTTTAAAATGAAATATGATGTCATAGTCATTGGTGGTGGGCATGCTGGTATTGAAGCGTCATTAGCAAGTGCAAGAATGGGCGTAAAGACATTGTTGATTACGATTTTGGTAGAGCAGATTGGGGCGAGTTCGTGTAACCCTGCCATTGGGGGACTTGCCAAAGGACACTTGGTACGTGAAGTAGATGCCCTTGGTGGTGAGATGGGGTTATGTACCGATGCTACGGGGATACAGTTTAGAACACTCAATGCCTCAAAAGGTCCAGCTGTACGTGGAAGTAGAGCCCAGATAGATATGGATGCGTACCGTATCTATATGCGTAACAAGGTACTCAATACCCCTAACCTTGATGTTAAGCAGGAGATGGCTGATGGGTTGATTGTAGAGGAGAATGTTGTCCAAGGGGTAACTACTGAGCTTGGTAACCGTTATATGGCCAATAAGGTGATTATCACGGCAGGAACATTTTTAAATGGGCTCATTCACATTGGTGAAAAACAGCAAACTGCTGGGCGTCAAGGGGAGTTTGCTTCTATTGAACTTGCAGCGTATTTGAAAAGTTTAGGGCTGGAGATAGGGCGACTCAAAACAGGAACATGTGCTAGGATTGATGCCAAATCGGTAGATATCTCCAAAATGGAGGTACAACCAGGTGACACACCACCCCCACCTTTTTCATTTCGTACAGACAAAGCAACCTTTCACCCAAAACAGCTACCGTGTTATGTTGCCTATACCAATGAGGAGACCCATACTATTATAGAGTCTAACTTCTATCGTGCGCCACTCTTTTCTGGACAGATTGATGGCGTAGGTCCTCGTTACTGTCCTAGTATTGAAGATAAGATAAACCGTTTTAGAGACCGTCCACGACACCAGATTTTTGTGGAGCCTCAAACGATTGATGAGACGGAGTACTATATTAATGGTATGAGTACCTCTTTGCCTATTGATGTACAACTAGAGATGGTACGCTCGGTTGAGGGTATGGAAGAGGCAAAAATTGTACGTTATGGGTATGCGATTGAGTATGACTACATTCAACCAACAGAGCTTAAACACACGCTAGAGACCAAAAAGATAGTAGGGCTCTACTGTGCTGGGCAGATTAATGGTACAACTGGGTATGAAGAGGCAGCTGCTCAGGGGCTTATGGCAGGGATTAATGCTACACTTAGTGTACAGGGGAAAGAGCCACTTATTTTAGGGCGTGATGAAGCATATATTGGGGTACTCATTGATGACTTGGTCACCAAAGGAACCAAAGAGCCTTACCGTATGTTTACTAGCCGTGCTGAATATAGACTACTTCTACGTGAAGACAACGCAGACTTAAGACTTTTTCCTTATGCTAAAACATTAGGGTTGCTTGATGAGCAATATCTACAACGTGTTGAGGAGAAACAGAAGGCACTAGAGGAGGCTATGGCGTACCTTAAAGAGCATTCAGCCACACCGACAAAAGCGTTTTTAGCTAAACTAGAGGAGGTAGGAACCATTAAGATTACCTCAAAAACCTATTGGATAGATATTTTAGGAAGAGGGGATTTTGATAAGCAAAAGCTCTTTAAGTTGATACCGGAGTTTGAAAAATATAGCGATGAGGTGATTGAGCAAATTTTAGTGGAGTCAAAGTACTCACGCTACATTGACAAGCAACAAAACCAGATTGACAAGATGAAAGATATGCTCAAAATTAAGATACCTGAAGATTTTAGTTATGAAAATATCTCTGGATTGAGCAATGAGATTGTAGAGAAGCTTCAAACCATTCGTCCTACTACACTCTTTGGGGCATCGGAGATTTCAGGGGTAACCCCTGCTGCACTAGAGATAGTACATGTCTACATTAAAATGACACAAAAGGGGAAACGATAATGCTTTTTTACTATGCGTATACAGGACATAAGATTGGATTGGACAGAGTCAAAAAGGCGGCTGCTGTCATCAAAGCTTTAGAGGCAAAAGGGGTGGCGTGCCGTTTACTTGTAAATGATTTTAGAGCAGGGTTAGCAGCACGAGAGTTTGGTGTGGCTGAGTCTATTACCATTGAGACTATTCAAGATATTGATGCTGTAGCACAAATGGGTAATAGTGTGATTATTGACTCTCCAGAAGATGACCATGGACGTTTAGCAAAGTATACCCAAGAGTTTCATACCGTATTTAAGTGGAGAGAAGATGCCAATGAACAATCACAATATGGAGAGATACTTCTTGATGGGGTTATGGTAGACCCTCTTTATGAAGCGGCACCTAAAGAAAAAGAGCAGAGAAAACTCTTTTTTCTTAACGATGCCGATTATGACAAGCTTATTTTATCCCACGCATCACTCTTTGAAGGAAATCAAGTAGAGTTGCTCTTAGGGCACTACTTTTTTGTCAAATATGAAGATGCTTTGGCGAAGATTTTTACAACACTTCATGAGCCAGAGGAGTACATATCGCTTATTCAGACGAGTAGTTGTGTCATCACCTCCTCTTTACAAACAGCTTTTGAGGCAAAAAGTGCAGGGGCGTGTGTCTATTTTATCAATCTGCTTCATGAAGAGGAGATGGTATTGAACTATCTACAGTGTAATGACATTGAAGTGGTCGATTCTCTTGATGAGGTCGCGTGTAGTGGGGAATGTCTTGAAATTTCCATCAGTCAACTTGAATATTGTGTTCAGGAAATCTGTACAAAACTAAATTAGGAGAAAAACACTCCTAATTTACCCTTCCCCACAATTAATACTAAAGTAATTTTTTTTTGCTAACCCTCAATCTTTTCTAACATTATTTGTTCTATAATATATGGTTAAAATTTTATACAAGGAAGGTTAGTATGGCTAATAATACTAAAGGTCGTAGAGACTTTATGGGTATGGCTTTGGGTGGGTTTACTGCTCTAGGCGGTATTGGTGCACTCTATGCAATGAAACGTACTTGGGATCCATTGCCAAGTGTTAAAGCAGCTGGATTTACAACAATAGATCTTACTCCTGCACAGGACAATGTCTTAATTACAGAGAAATGGAGAGGGAAACCAATCTTTATCTTGAAGCAGTCTAAAGAGATGTTGGCTAAAGTAAGCCCTGAGGCGAAAAAAAGATTGATTGAACTTAATGGTAACTTCTATATGGTAGCTGTTGGTCTTTGTACACACTTAGGATGTATCCCTGGATATAATGCTACAGATGAGAGTTTCTTATGTGCTTGTCATGGTGGTATGTATGATTCAACAGCAGATGTAACGAAAGCTCCACCACCAAGAGGTCTTGATATTCCTCCATTTAAAGTAGATGGTATGAAGTTAGTACTTGGTGAAACTGGACCTGAGTACGAAAAAATGTTGGCCGATGGCACAACAATGCCGGTATAAGGAGTTATAGATGGCACATTTTGAAAAAGCAAACAGCATCGGTGAATGGTTTGACCAGAGACTTGCAGTAAACACACTCAAAAGAGTACTTCAAACAGAGTACTGGATTCCAAAAGATATTAACTTCTTATGGGCTATGGGTATGGTACTTGCTGCTACTTTTGGTATTCTTTTAGTTTCAGGAATTTTCCTTTTAATGTACTACCAACCAAATGTAAACTTAGCATTTGACTCTGTTAACTACACTATTATGAGTGAAGTAGGGTACGGATGGTTATGGAGACATGTTCATGGTGTAGGTGCATCAGTTGTATTCCTTATTATCTACATTCACATGTTTACAGGTATCTACTACGGTTCATACAAAAAAGGTAGAGAGCTTATCTGGCTATCTGGTATGGGACTTTTTGTTGCGTTCTCAGCAGAGGCTTTCTCTGGATATATGCTTCCATGGGGTCAAATGTCTTACTGGGCTGGTATGGTTATTACTAACCTATTCTCAGGTGGTGGACTTCACGCTGACTTCCTTGTTGAGTGGATTAGAGGGGATTATGTTCCTGGTCAAGCATTCTTAAACAGATTCTTTATGCTTCACGTACTTTTGGTACCTTTAGCGATTATTGGTCTTATTGTACTTCACTTTGGTACACTTAGAATCCCACACGTTAACAACCAAGAGGGTGAAGAGTTTGACTTTGATGAAGCAGCAAGACTTTACAAAGAAGGTAAAGTAAAAGAGTCTAAAGTGATTCCTTTCTCTCCAGTATTCTTGTCTAAAGATGTCTTTGTTATGGGTGTCTACTTTGTAATGTTCTTCTATTTGGTATTCTACCACTTTGAATTTGCAATGGATCCAGTAAACTTTGACCCAGCAGATGGTCTTAAAACACCAGCGCACATCTATCCTGAGTGGTACTTCTTATGGTCATACGAGATTCTTAGACCATTCTCTACCAATGTTGGATTGATTGCATTTGCTATTGCACAAGTTATTTTCTTTATGCTTCCATTCCTTGACAGAAGTCCAAACGTGGCTCCAGCAAGTAGAAGAGGCGCATTTAAGTTCTGGTTCTGGGCAATGCTTTTAGATGTACTTGTCTTAACATTTATGGGTAAATTACCACCAGAAGGTATCTGGAGTACAATTGGTCTTGTAGCAGCATTGGCATTCTTTGCTTTATGGATTGCACTACCAATTATTACATCTAAAGAAAAAAAACTATAAAGGGTAGAGAATGAAAGAATTAAAAATATTTGGAATTGTAGCTGCCTTTACTCTTGTTTTGTATTGGGGTGTTGAGCCATTTGCTCACTCTCAAATGCATAAGCATGTAGAGGGTCATGGACTTGTTTATGATGGTACAGCAGACATTGAGGAAGCAGAAGCTTCAAAAAATGAAGAGAAAGTGAAAGCAAAAAAAGCTTTCTGGGCAGACGTAAAGAAAATTGCAGCACTTAAAGGTGATGTGGCAGCTGGTGAAGCAAGCTACATGATGTGTGCTGGATGTCACATGGAAGGTGCAGCAAACATGGGTGGTGTTACACCTCCAAGTCTTGAGCATGCGGGAGCAATCTACGATAAAAACTTCTTGATCGCACTTATTAAAGATCCTGCAATGGCAACGAATGTAGACCACAAATACCCTAATGGTACAATGGCACACCCAATGGGTAGTGTTATGGCTATGGTATCTGCTCCACAAGATATTGCAAACGTTGTAGCATACCTTAAAGCGAAAAAATCAGGTGAAGTTACACCAAAAGAAGCATTTACAGAAGCGTGTGGTAGATGTCACGCAATGCGTTATGGTAAAATGACTCAACTAGGAGATATTCCTAAAACAAAGTCTAACATCGCAACTGGTAAAGATATTGATGCTATGAAGTACCAACAAAAAGTAGCAGAAGAGCAAGCAGCTCTTGCGAACTACCTTGGTAAACTTCCACCAGATCTTTCTATTATTATCAGAGCAAGAGGTGAGCACTTCTTACATACATTTATTGAAAACCCACAATCTCAACTTCCAGGAACAGCAATGCCTAGAACTGGACTTAATGAAGAGGGTATGGAGAAAGTCTTTGCTTACTTAGAAGAGACTGGTGATCCAAGTAAACCACTAAGAGAAGAGACAGGACCAAAAGTAATCCTATTCTTCCTAATCTTTACTGTATTGGCATTCCTATGGAAAAAGTCAATGTGGAAGGGTCATCACTAAGAGCTATTGAGGTGTTGTCTTTGACAACCCCTTAGTGACCTTTATTTTATGGTGTTGTGGAAACACAACACCATATACTTCATTTCATTTCTCTATGAACTTGATATAAATCATCCCTTTTTTATCTACATTTCGATACCCTCTATAAAATTATTATTTGGAAATATTATGCTAATTGATGGACATGGTAGAACAGTAAATTACCTTAGGGTTTCACTTACAGAACGTTGTAATTTTAGGTGTCAATATTGTATGCCTGAAAAACCTTTTTCTTGGGTACCTAAAGAGAATCTTTTAAGTTTTGATGAACTTTTTTTATTTATAAAAGTAGCCATAGATGAAGGGGTTACAAAGATACGTTTAACTGGTGGAGAACCCCTTTTACGAGAAGGGTTAGATGGATTTATTAAGATGATTCATGACTATCAGCCAGAGATTGACTTGGCATTGACTACCAACGCCTTTTTATTGCCCCAAACAGCACAGCAACTTAAAGATGCTGGATTAAAACGTCTCAATATCTCACTAGACTCTCTTAAGCCTGAAGTGGCACAGCACATTGCACAAAAAGAGGTACTCTCTCAGGTGCTTGAAGGTATCGATAAGGCATTAGAGGTAGGGCTTGGTGTGAAAATCAATATGGTACCTCTTAAAGGCATCAATGATAATGAAATTATTGATGTAATGGAGTACTGTATGGCACGAAACATTAAAGTACGTTTCATTGAATATATGGAAAATAGCCATGCCAATATAGAGTTAAGAGGGATGCATGGTAAAGAGATTTTAGCCAAAGTAAAAGAGAAGTACACCATTCATGCCCTTGGACGAGAAGGAGCAAGCCCTTCATTTAACTACAAGATAGAAGAGAATGGGTATGAGTTTGGACTCATTGACCCTCATAAACATGATTTTTGTGAAAACTGTAACCGTATTCGTCTAACAGCAGAAGGCAATCTCATCCCTTGTCTCTACTTTGATGAGGCAATGAGTATCGCCAAGGCTGTCAAAGAGGGTGACATTGAGGGGGCGAGTCAGGTCTTGGCACAAGTGCTTAAAGACAAACCAAAAGAGAACCGTTGGAATGCGTTTGACCCCAATGATGAAGAGGTTTCAACTAGAGCTTTTTATGAGACAGGTGGGTGATGTTCTACCTAACTGAACAGTTCTTCTCCATACAAGGAGAGGGAAAATATGCTGGAGTACCGTCGTACTTTTTGAGAACAGGGGGTTGTAATCTCTCTTGCCCAGGATTTGGGGCGAGTTATTGTGTCGATGGTGAAGAGAAAAAGGGGTGCGATACCTACTTTGCTGTCGATAGCCACTTTGCTTCTTCTTGGGAGAAGGTGGAGGATGCTTCTATAATGATAGAGCATTTAGCTTCTGAATTTGAGAAGATAGGGTATCTTCCTCAAATGGTCATAACAGGTGGTGAGCCTTTGATGTACCATAAAGATGAGGTCTTTTATGCTGTTATTATTTGGCTGGTTTCTCAAGGCGTACGTGTAACCTTTGAGACCAATGGTACGATTGAGATAGACTTTGAAGCTTACCCTGCCTACAAAGAGACCATTTTTGCTCTCTCTATTAAGTTGGCAAACTCTGGAGAGCCTAAGTCTAAGCGCATAAAGCCTCGTGCCATTGAATCCATTCTAACTTCAACAAAAGAGAGTTTCTTTAAGTTTACCATCGACAAAGCGTTGGTAGAGTCTAGTGCGTTAGAGGAGATAGAGGAGATTACAGCTGGGTGTCAAAAGTGTGACATCTACTGTATGCCAGTAGGGGAGAGCCGTGAGACAATTTGGCATAACGACAGAGCTGTCTTTGAGTTTTGTATGAAACACAATTTTTACTACTCCGATAGATTACACATTCGTGTCTTTGACACCACTCAAGGGGTCTGATAGTATTGTCTGATGGCATCTTGTAGTGTTGGATTGGGTGTGAGAGGATAACAGAGTATTATAGAGGGATCTTTTTTACAGGCACAAGGTATACGTCCATGCTCTTTTAAGAGGAGATGCGTAGCCCCTTGGCGTTTACACCACTGTAAAAAACCGTTACTACTTTTGGGTGTATTGGGTAAAATCTGGAGTGTATGTCCATTAAAAAATGCGACATAGGGTGTCTTTCCAAAACGCTCACTCAATACAGAAGAGGGGTGTGTGTCATTGAGTGGTATGGCAAAAGTTTTCTCTTTCATCTTTAAATCTCTCTTCTTATAAAAACTGAGTATAGTAAAATAGGCGTAATATATGCCTTAGGTTTATCATCTTCTAATTATAATCCTTAAATATAAAAATAATAAGTTAAGCTTAATTTGAACGTGCTACTATTCTAAAAAACTACACATACCACAAAGAAAGAGTCTCTAATTTATGCAAAAGCAATCCACCAATAAAGGTCTTATTACGACTGTCTCCTTAGCCCACTTGGTACAAGACACCTACTCAGCTTTTTTAGCCCCTATTTTACCGTTGCTTATTGAGAAGTTAGGGATGAGCCTGGTGATGAGTGCTTTTTTAGATATTGCTAGAAAACTTCCCTCTTTGTTAAACCCTTTTTTTGGGCTTTTAGCAGAGAGAAGTGATGCGAGATACTTTGTTATTCTCTCTCCAGCTTTTACAGCCATAGTGATGACGCTACTTGGTAGTGTCAACAGCTATGGTGTGTTGTTGGTACTTTTGGTCTTGGCTGGTGTAGCCTCTACACTCTTTCACATCCCTTCTCCGGGGATGATTAAGGAGGCATCAGGTAAAAAGCTTGGACGAGGGATGAGTTTCTATATGGTAGGGGGAGAGTTGGCACGAACTATTGGACCTCTTCTCATTACAGGTGGAGTATCGCTTTGGGGCTTGGAGGGGACATGGCGACTGATGCCGTTTGGTCTTTTGGCATCACTTATTTTATACTATAAACTCAAAGATTTTCATTTTACACAAAACAACTTTAGTAAAAAACGTGAGAAGGGTGAGGCGATGGCAGAGGTGAAACGCTTTATGCCTCTGTTTGGTGTGATGGGAGGTTTTATGTTTTTCCAATCGGCAATGAAGATGGCTGTGACCCTTTACCTAGCAGTCTATTTAACCCAACAAGGGTTTTCGTTGTGGGTGGCGAGTAGTGCGTTGGCTGTGTTACAGTTTTTTGGTGTCTTGGGTACCTTTCTCTCTGGTACCCTCTCGGACAAGATAGGTAGACAAAATACATTGGTGCTTATGTCTAGTGGTGCTGCGTTGAGCATGAGTGCTTTTTTGTGGAGTGAGAGTCTCTATACGCTCTTTCCTCTCTTGGCACTACTTGGCATCTTTATGTTTGCTAATGGTCCTGTGATGCTCTCTGTGATTCATGAGCTTGATACCAAGATGCCTACATTTATTAATAGTGTCTATATGAGTATCAATTTTAGTATTAGCTCCATTGTGGTGTTGGCTATGGGGATGTTTGGCGATACCATAGGGTTGAGTCTAACCTACACCATTGCTTCAGCATTGGCGTATGTGGCGATTCCTTTTGCGTGGATGTTAAACCGTGTTGTAAAGGGGTAACCCTCTTAGCCGATAAACCCATAGAGTAGTTTCAAGGCTAAAAGGTACAAAATAACAGCCATAAGCTTTTTAATGTGTTGCTGTTTGAGTTTAAAGTGCATGAGGTAGTTTCCTATGTAGCCTCCTGCAATGGCACACGCAGAGATAATGCCAAGTAGTACCCAGTCTAGGGGTACATAACTCGCATAGGTAAAGAAAGAGCCCAAGGCTGAAAAGGGTACGACAAAACTCACAGTAACAGCCACTTTTTTAGGTTCAAAGCCTAGCAGTACCAAAAGAGGAATTAAGATATTGCCTCCTCCAACCCCTAAAAGTCCAGCAATAAACCCTACTACAATACCAACAACAAAGAGTACCGTACGGCTTTGGGTTTGAATGAGTGCTTTTTTCTTTCCAAACATCATCATCGAAGCGCTGTAAAAGAGCATGAGCATAAAGGCAAACTTTACCACACTCTCATCGATAAATTGGCTACTGTACGCGCCTAGAGGTGCAAAGAGCATCATCATAGAGGCGATAGGTAGAACAAACTTAAAGTCCACTACCTTACGTTTGAGGTTCATAATGCTAGAGGTAATGGTAGTAGATGCCCCAGCAAAGAGTCCTACAGCTTTTGCGACACTAAAGTCAAGCCCTAGAAGGTTTAAGATGGGAATGAGTGCCACACCAGCCCCAGCCCCTCCCATAGAGAAGAGAATGGAGAGAAAAAAAGCTAAAGTGGCGTAGAGTAGGTAGTCAGACATAAGGTCTCCTCAATAAGGTTAAATAATGAAAAAGATAAGCAATACTATTTTATAAGGCAAATTATATTTAAATCGGAGTAATATTCTCCTTATTACTTATAGGAGTTTAGTTATGAAAGAGATTACATTAGAGACAAAAGTATCGGAGTTATTGGAAGAGTATGAGGGGATGAAAGAGATTTTAATTGAGATTAACCCTAAGTTTGAGAAGCTAAATAACCCTATACTTAGACGTACATTAGCAAAGATTGCAGGGGTAAAACAAGCAGCTATTGTAGGAGGAATGGAGCCTTTAGTGTTGCTCAATCGCTTGCGTAGTGCTGTAGGACAAACCCCTCTTTCTCAGACAGAAGATGAGGTACAAAAGAGCCAAGAGGCACCAGAGTGGATTGCCAAACCAGCAACAGAACACTTCAATGCCAATAGGGTACTAGAGGAAGAGGACAATCCTTTGGCTAAAGCGTTTAACCTTTTACGTCAACTAGAAGCAGGGGAGATACTCTCTATAGCGTCCGATTTTCAGCCAGAGCCTCTCATTGAATCATTTAAAGAGAAGGGGTTTGATGTCTATTGTGAAGAGGTAGATGAGAAGCATTTTATAACGTATGTTCAAAAAAAATGATATAAGAGATAGATAATTTTAATATAACTAGAAGTTATTAATTAAGTATAGTTTCTTTATAATACGTCCAAATAATCAAATTATTATTTAAATAGACAAACAAGGATAATCGATGTATCAAAAAAGAGAAAAGAGACAATATAATATAGCAATGCTTTTAAAACCAATGGTTTTAGGTATGGTTTTAAGTGTAGGGGGTGTTGCGTCAGAGTTTATCCCTTATGAAGAGATGGCTTCAACACTTTTAAAAGAGAATGTGGAAAAAGGGTTACTGGCAACAACACAAGAGGTAGAAAAAGCACTTCATGTGAAAGATACAGTTGTGGTAGATGTACGTACCAAAGAGGAGTGGGCAGGAGCACACATCAAGGGAAGTAGAAGAGTAGGGAGACAGTCTCCTGAAAAAGCGATAGAACTTTTTGTTTTAGATGATGATGACAAACTCATAAAAGATAAACTTATTGTCGTGTGTAATACAGCCCATCGTGCCTCTTTAGAAGCATTGATTTTTAGAAAAATGGGCTTTAAAGAGGTAAAGGTATATCCTATTGATGAGTGGATTGACAGCTGTAAGCCTATTGTCACAAAGTATTCAAGACAAGAGTATGCGAAGGGGCATCACCATAAGTTTGGTTCATTTTATGCAGAGTTTTGTAAAGAGAAAAAGGGTATAGAGTAAGAAGGCTGCGTGTAGTGTTACACGCAGTAGAGAGGTTTAGTTAAGGGCTGCTTTAAGTTCAGCTTCTGTACTAAGGGTTTGAAGATGGGTAATTTTACCATTTGAGAGTGTCGCAATAGTAATTTTATCGGCATCTTTTTCATTTTTATAGGCTTTTGCGATAGCTTTATCATAGATAAGTGCTACTGAGTAGGGTGACTTTCTAAAGTCTGGAAGTGCAAAAGTGTTACGAATAATAGTAGGCATACCACTTACATCTGCTACAAAGAGTGTCTCTCTTGAAGGAAGATAGTTCTTATCTTGCTGTTTTAAAAACTCTCTTACTGTATGTCCTGTTGCTTTAGCAAAGACAAAAATAACTTTTTTCGTATCTGGTGTGAGGGTAACAGGTTTGTCAAATTGGTCAGGTAGTGTAAATGCTATGGTTGAGCCTACTTGTAAACCTTGGGTTGCTGTTGCACTATATTTGGTGGGGTCATAGTTGTTTTTCCCATTAATAGCAAAGAGGGCACCTACACCCACAACAAGAAGAACGACAAGTGAAAGAATGATTTTTTTAATCATAAAGATCCTTTTTTAAGAAGATTATAGCATAGCAGTGTTAAAATAGGATAATTTTAGTCTTATTTAAGCAAAAGGGTACTATATTACCTAAAGTTATTTTTATTATAATAAAGGATTATCAATGACATTTTCAGACCAAGATATCTACGAAGCTGTGCAGTATCATCTGCCTACTGTCAATGAGTATGTGAACTCTCATGGAGGGAGTATTGAGCTACTTGGTAGCCATAATGGTACCGTATATATTGTGCTTACTGGGGCGTGTCATGGGTGTTCTATGAGTCTAATGACTACTAAAATGGTGGTACAAAGAAAGTTAAGAGAGTTGATTCACCCTGAGTTAAATGTAGTCAATGTAGATGGTACACCAGAAAATGCGTTACCAGAGCACTACTATAGACCAGATACAGAGGAGAAAGAGGAGGAGACCGTAGAGAACGAGGGACTTCTAGAGAAGGTAAAAAAACTATTTTAAGGAGAGACGATGCGTTATGTAGTTTGGGGTATGGCCTTGTTACTTTTAACAGGATGTATGCAAGAGAGCCATAAAGAGAAGCTTGATGGAGGGACACTCATAAAAGAGAAGTGTGCTATGTGTCACAATTTGGCAATGCCTCCAAGTACCTATGAAGATGAAAAGGCACCCCCTATGATGGCTGTGGCATTTCACCTAAAAGATTTTATGCATATTGAAAATCATGCTGATGCGAGCAATAAGATGGTGCCATTTATTCAAGATTATGTCATTCATCCAAGTGCTTCAAAATCATACTGTGATAAGGCAAGTTTAAAGACTTATGGGGTGATGCCTTCTCAAAAGGGCAATGTTACCCAAGAGGAGCTTGAGGCGATTGGTTGGTTTATGTACGATTTTTATGACCAGCAGAAGTACCTTAAACAGATGCAAGCAAAGGCTGCGTTTGATGCGTTACCCAAAGGAGAACAGTTGGTCTTAAAGATGGGATGTTTCAACTGTCATGCTAAGTTTAAAGATAAGTTAGCTCCCTCTTTTAAACATATTGCACAACGTAGAGATGCTACAATTATTGACTCTATTGAGTCTGGAAGTAAAGGAAAATGGAAAGCATTTAGCAGTATGATGATGCCTCCATTTAAAGGAAAGTTCACGCAAGAGGAGTTGAAGACTTTAAAAGAGTGGATCGAGAGTTTCGCAACCAAAGAAGCACCAAAACCATGGAGGGTAAAATAGTGTTATTTAATTTAACAGAAGAAAAAGAGATGAATGAAACCTACAAGCTTATGGCTCAAACCATTATCCCCCGTCCTATTGCGTGGGTGGTAACAGAAGATGAAGGGGTAGTCAACATTGCCCCTTTCTCTTACTTTATAGGGCTCTCTTCTGAACCTGCTACTGTACTGGTTTCTGTAGGGCATAAAGCAGATGGTACCCCTAAAGATACCTTAGCAAATATTCGTAAACATCAAAAGTGTACACTTTGTATGGTACAAGAGTCAGACTTAGAGAAGATGCATTTTAGCTCAAAAGGGTTAGATAAAAACCAGAGTGAAGCAGAAGCATTTTCCATTGAGACAGAGCCAATGGTAGAGGGGTTTCCTCCTAAAATAGCAGGTGTACCTGTGGCATACGCGTGTACGTTCAACCAAGAGATAGACCTAGGAGGTGGAAGCACTATTCCTTTGGTACTCAATGTAGAGCAGATATTTGTTAAAGAGGAAGCCATTGCAGACAAAGAGCGTCTAACCATCTCCTTTGACCCTGTTGCTCGTATAGGAAAGAGCTACGCCTTCTTAGGTGAGGAGATAACCCCTCCGAGCATACCTTAAGCTACATTGGTTAAAATCGCTCTATGAGAATACGAAAACTGTTTAAATTTGAAAATGCCCATATTGTACGTGGTTGTTCAACCCAGCGTTGTAGTCAAAATATTCATGGGCACTCCTACCAAGTAGAGGTGCTTTTGGAGTCTAACTATCTAGACAATGGGCAGATGGTCTATGACTTTGGTTTGATGAAGTTGAGCATTAAAGAGCTTATTGATGCGTTTGACCATAGTATTACGCTTTGGAGTGAGGAGAGTAGTGCCTACAAAGAGGCGATGAAAGCCCACAGTAAACGTTGGGTGGAGCTCCCTGTCTCTCCTTCAGCAGAGCAGTTTTCTCGCGTCTTTTTTCTTATGGTAGAGAGGGTTTTAGCCTCTACTGTGATGCAAAATGAAGAGCGAGAGGTAAAGCTACACAGTATTATTGTTCATGAGACACAAACAGGGTATGCTCAGTGTTTTAAAGAGGATGCCCATAGTAAGTTAATGGGAGAAATTGACCTAGAGAAGATACTTTTTTCTAAGCAAACCATCTCAGAATGGAAAGATAGAGATCTATGGAAGAAGCTTTTAAATCGTACCTCTCTTTTGAACCCTAAGCAGGTTTAAAAAGATTACACTATAATAACGCTCCGAAAAATTCAAAAAAAAGAGGAAACATGTTAACAAAAACAACACTACTGTCACTTGTGGCAGCAACCGTACTTTTTACTGCCTGTGGTGAAGAGACAAAAAAAGCAGCAGCTGAAGCGACAGCAAAAGTAACAACTATGGCACACGAAAGTAAAGAGAAAGCTATGGAGACAACCCATGCTGTGGCCAAGGAAGTAGCGACACATGTAGAGAAAGCCAAAGAGGTAGTTGCTCAAAAGGTAGCTGAGGTAAAAGCTGAAGCTACGCAAAAAGTAGAAGAGGTCAAAGCAAAAGTTGACACTAAAGTGGCTGAAGCAAAAGAGAAAGTTGCCGCATTGGTAGCCACCCCAAAAACAGAGGTAGCTACAGCTGAAAAAACAGTTGAAAAAGTAGCCACACCAGTTGAGACAAAAGTAGAAGAGGCACAAGAAAGTGCCGAAAAAGTAGCCACACCAGTTGCTGACAACGCAGCAGGAAAAGCAGCCTTCGCAAAATGTGCAGGGTGTCATGGTGTAGATGGTAAAACAAAAGCACTTGGAAAGTCTGAGATTATTGCTGGACAATCAGCAGCAGAGTTAGAGACAAAAATTCTTGCCTACAAAGCAGGAACAAGAAATATCTCAGGTATGGGTATGCTAATGAAAGGTCAAGTCAGTGGACTTGATGATGCGAGCATTAAAGCTGTAGCTTCTTACATCTCTGGATTGTAAGCATACTCTCTTCTCCTCTTTTTAAAGGGGGAGAAGAACCCTCTATTGACTAAAGAGAGACTCTCTCTCTTCTCCTGAAAACTCCCACAAAATAGGCAACATTTTTACTTGGCTTCCTTTAGCTAGATGCGTTACTTCTGGACGAAGAAGCAAGAGTCCATCAGCATGTTGCATAGGCGATACCATACCAG
>Ga0256828_1001217_pt1 | contig 16271 bp, 15 predicted proteins | sample CV88metaG_FD_185993 | JGI IMG/M metagenome (GOLD analysis project Ga0256828, IMG submission 185993) | Hydrothermal vent microbial communities from East Pacific Rise, Pacific Ocean - CV88 | ecosystem: Environmental > Aquatic > Marine > Hydrothermal vents | place: Pacific Ocean: East Pacific Rise...
TGCGATTTGGTGGGCTTCATCAAGTGAGTGCATTTTATAAGTTCCACATTGGTAAATATTTAACTCTGGAATATCTTTTTGCTCTTTTACATTAAGCACATCTTTCATACTCTCTTCCCAAGCTTTTGCTACCTCTTTCTCACTTGGGTTTCCAAGTAGGCTCATATAAAATCCGGTTCTGCAACCCATTGGCGAAATGTCAATAATCTCAACACTATCGCTATTTAGGTGTTCTCTCATAAATCCAGCAAATAGGTGTTCGAGTGTATGTATTCCTTTCTCTCCCATAATCTCTACATTGGGTTTGCAAAAGCGTAAATCAAAAACTTTTATAGTATCTCCACTTGGGCTTTGCATTGTTTTTGCTAATCTAACTGCAGGTGCAGGCATCTTTGTATGATCAACCATAAAACTATCTAATAGTGGCATTGTTTATCCTTTTTTTTCGATATAATACTCCATATTTCTTAAAAGGCAATTTATGAAAAGTGTAAAATTTGATAATATAGATACAATTGTTAGCAAAATAGTTTGCGTAGGCAGAAACTATGTAGAGCATATCCGTGAGCTTGGAAATCCTATGCCAGAGCAGATGGTGCTTTTTAACAAGCCAAACTCTGCAATTAGTAGTGAGCTTAAATACTTTAGCCCAACTCATCGTTTTGAAGGGGAGCTTTGCTATTTAATTCAAAACTCTAAAATTGTTGGAGTTGGTTTTGGGCTTGATTTAACAAACAAAGATGCTCAAGAGTATGCAAAATCTAAAGGGCTTCCTTGGGAAAGAGCAAAAGCATTTGATGGCTCTGCAGTTTTTAGCCACTTTATTAAATTTAGTAGCGATTTAAAAGATTTAAGCTTTAAACTATGGATAAATGGCAACTTAGCACAAGAGGCAAATTATGATTTAATGATATACAAACCAGATACAATTTTAAAAGAGATAGAGAGTTTTATGAGCCTAGAAGATAACGATATTATAATGAGTGGCACTCCAAAAGGTGTTGGTAGCTATAAAATAGGTGATAAATTTGAAGCTAAAATTTATGAAAAAGATAAAGAGATTTTAAGTTGTGAATTTGTTGTAAATTAAAAATTAAAAGTTAAAAATTGAGGTGGTTTACATGTCAAAACTAGGACTCTTCTTTATAGATTCCGGATCAAGTCCGGAATGACAGGTGGTAGTTGCTCCCCTGAAAACGGGGATATAAAAAAGCTCTTGATTCTACACTCTAAGCACTAAGCGTTTTTGGCAAAGCCAAAAACTATAGAGCGTCTGCGTCTGTTTCGCCTGTCCTAATTCTTACAACATGTGAAATATCACTAACAAAGATTTTACCATCACCAATTTTGCCTGTGTTTGCTGCATTTTTAATTGCTTCAATTGCTGTATTTGCAAACTCTTCATTACTTACTACAATTTCGATTTTTACTTTTGGAATAAAATCAATTACATACTCATTGCCTCTATAAAGCTCACTATGTCCTTGTTGGCGACCATATCCTTTTACTTCTGAAACTGTCATACCCTCAATTCCTGCTTCTACTAATGCCTCTTTAACTTCATCAAGTTTAAAAGGCTTGATAACTGCTTCGATTTTTTTCATCTATACTCTCCTTTTAACTTAAGCAGGGTAAACCTGCTTTATTTTTATAATTATAGCCTAATATTTTATAAAATTATAGGTTAAAACTCTTTTCTCCATGAGTTGCTTCATCTAAACCAATCTCTTCAGTTTCTTTATTTACTCTACCACCACCAGTTACTGCTGCTGCAATAAAGTAAACTACTACTGTTCCAATTAATGTCCAAAGTGCTACTAAACCTACAGATTTTAATTGAACTATAAATTGACCAATTACATCTGCTGATTTACCAGCTTCAATAGAGGCTTTTAGTGGTCCATCCCATAAAGTGTCTTTATTTTGAAGTGCTAAGAAAGGTGTTGCTAAAGCACCCCAAAGTCCTGCTAAAAAGTGAATACCAAATGCATCTAAAGAGTCATCATAACCAAACATCTTTTTAAGAGCAACTACACCAAAGAATCCAATTACTGAACCCATAACACCAACAATAATTGAACCACCTACACCTACAAATCCAGCAGCTGGAGTAATTGCAACAAGACCTGCTACAATACCAGAAGCAAGACCAAGAAGTGTTGGCTTTTTATAAATAATCCACTCAATTAACATCCAAGTAATACCAGCAGCAGCAGTTGCAACAGTTGTTGTTAAAAGTGCTAAACCAGCAATTGCATTTGCACCAAATGCACTCCCTGCATTAAATCCATACCATCCAAACCAAAGCAAAGCAGCACCAAGTGCAGTTAGCATAACACTCATTGGTTTAACAGCAATTCTTGGATAATTAGCTCTTTTACCAACTAAAATAGCCAAAACCAAACCTGCAAGTCCACCGTTCATATGAACAACTGTTCCACCAGCAAAATCTAATGCACCTAAATCAAATAGGTAGGCACCTTCTCCACCCCATACCATATGAGCAATTGGAGCATATACAATTAATCCCCAAAGAATAACAATTATAATCCAAGTAGAGAATTTAATTCTCTCTATTACAGAACCACTAGCAATTGCAACTGTAATTGCAGCAAATGTTCCTTGGAAAGCAATAAATACATAACTTGGGTATGTTCCACTAAGGTCTGTATATTTAATTCCATCTAACATTACATTTGCAAAACCACCAAAGAATTTTTGCATAGTTGCATCTGCATTTGCTCCAAATGCTATTGAGTAACCTGCTATAATCCAAACAAGCATAGCAACAACAAATGCACCAACTACCATAGAGTAAGTGTTAAGCGAGTTTTTGCTTCTTGTCATTCCTGAATAAAACAGTGCCAAACCAGCTGGAGTCATAAGTAATACAAATGCAGTAGATACCATCATCCATGCCGTATCACCTGTATCAAGTTTTGGAGCCTCACCTGCAAATGCAAGAGCAGGTAACACTAAAGCCAATAACCAAAGTAATTTTTTCATACTCAATCCTTAAAAAAGTTTTTTACACTGACATTGTATAAAAATTTTAAAGAGAGCATTGCCTAAATTTTAGGCAATTTATAGTTTTATTTTTAATAAAAGTTGTTGAATTATTATATGCAATATAATTAATATTAATTTTACTTTATAAAGAATTAAGAATGTAAAATTAAAAATTATGAATTATGGAAATGCTCTTTGGGCAGTTATTTTTAATAAAACTATTTAGATCCTGAAACAAGTTCAGGATGACACTATTTTAACTAGAAGGATAGCAAAATTTTAACTTTTCATTTTTAATTCTTAACTATTACTTTTTACTTCCAAAATTCCATTTGTGCAGTTTTTAGAGATATAAATATATTAATTTAGAATCAATAAAAACATCTTTTTAGATCCTGAAACAAGTTCAGGATGACACTATTTTAACTAGAAGGATAGCAAAATTTTAACTTTTCATTTTTAATTCTTAACTATTACTTTTTACTTCCTACTTATTACTTTCCCCTATCCTCCAAGATATTTTGCTCTTACTTCATCATTACCTAAGAGGTTTTGGGCTTTATCTTCAAGGGTAATTGAACCATTTTCTAAAACATATCCATAATCAGAGATTTTAAGTGCAGCAAATGCATTTTGCTCAATTAATAAAATAGGCATATCTTTTTTAAGTTCTGTAATAATTTCAAATACTTCACCTATAATTTTAGGAGCAAGTCCTAAACTTGGCTCATCTAGCATAAGCATTTTAGGATTACCCATCAAAGCTCTACCAATTGCCAACATCTGCTGCTCACCACCACTTAAAGTTCCACCCATTTGATTAATTTTTTGCTTTAATCTTGGAAACTTATCGTAAACATGAGTTCTTAATTTTTCAAAATTTTCAATATTATTAAAAGCACCCATTTTTAAATTTTCATCTACTGTTAAGTTGATAAATATTTTACGCCCCTCTGGCACTAGAGATAAACCTTTTTGAATAATTTCATGAGTTGCCTTTTTACTAATATCTACTCCATCAAACTCTACATAACCACTCTTTTTTACAACATTTACAATTGCATTTAGTGTAGATGTTTTACCAGCTCCATTAGCGCCAATTAGTGTTACTATATCACCTTTTTTAACCTCTAAAGAGATATCTCTAACTGCAGATATAACTCCATATTTTACATTTAATTTATTTACTTTAAGCATGTGTAAAATCTCCTAAATATGCAGTTACTACTTTTTCATTAACTATTGCATCTGCTGGTTTACCCTCAAATATCTTCTCTCCATAATCTAATACCGTAACACTATCACACATTGCATTTACAAACTTCATATCATGCTCTATCAAAAGAATTGTCAAATCAAAATCTCTCTTAATTTTATGAATAATTTCTGATAAATCTGCTGTTTCATTTGGGTTCATTCCAGCTGCTGGTTCATCTAAGAGTAGTAGTTTTGGATTTGTAGCTAATGCTCTTGCGATTTCTACTTTTCTTTGATTTCCATAGCTAAGCTCTGTTGCAAAATAATCTGCAAATTGCGATATTCCAAAAATCTCCATTAACTCATAAGCCTTCTCTTTTAACTCTCTCTCATATTTAAAATATCTAGGAAGTCTTAAGATAGCTTCAAAATAGCTATATTTAGCTCTAGCATCAAAACCAATTAAAATATTATCTAAAACACTCATACTTTTAAAGAGTCGTATATTTTGAAATGTTCTAGCAATCCCTTTGTAAACTACTTTGTTTGGTTTTGTGCCTGTAATATCTTCACCATTTAGCAAAATTCTCCCTTTTGTAGGATGCAAATTGCCTGTAATGATATTGAAAATTGTGGTTTTACCAGCTCCATTTGGACCAATCAAACCATATATTTGCCCCTTTTGCACCTCAAAACTCAAAGAGTCAATAGCAGTTACACCACCAAATTGCATTGTTACATTATCTACTTTTAAAAAACTACTCATTATCTACTCTTCTTTCTTTTAAAAATATCACTCAACTCTCTATCGCCTAAAAGTCCTTTTCTGGCAAATAACATCATAACAATTAAAAGTATTGAAAAAACAACCATTCTCATACCTGGGTGGGCATCAAAATGTAAGCCAAAGATATTTATCTCTTCATCCAAAAATCTCAACATCTCCATACCACCCATAACTAAAATCGTAGCTACCAGAGTTCCACTCATACTGCCTAAACCTCCAAGCACTATAATAATTAATAGTTGAAAAGTTAGTAAAAATGAGAATTGATCAGGTGTAATTGTAGATAAGTAAGATGCCAATAATCCACCACCTACTCCTTCAAAAAATGCACTTGTCATAAAGGCGTAAGTCTTCATTTTAAAGGTGTTAATACCCATTGCAGTTGCTGCATCTTCATCATCTCTTACTGATTTCATTGCTCTTCCAAATTTAGAGTAAATTATATGAATCATAACAATAAATGCAACTAAAGCTATGCCACCAGTCCAATATAAATTTGCTGTTTGAGGAATATCGTTTAACCCCAATGCTCCATTTGTATATTCTGGATTATTAATTGCAAAAATTCTAATAATAAATCCAAATCCAAGAGTTACAATTGCCAAATAATCGCCACGAACTCTAAATACTGGAATAGATAGTAATAGTGCAATAAAAGAGGCTGCTATACCCCCAGTAATAATTGCAACTAAAAATGATGAGTGCATCTGTAAAATAACAGGAGCTGGGTCAACTAAAGCATACATATCTACTTTTGTTTCAGTTGGAATTAGCATAATTGCAGTAAAATAAGCACCTATTGCAATAAACCCATTTGGCTCAAGCGAAAATTGACCTGTTACACCATTTATTAAATTATAACTAAGTGCTAAAATTAAGAAAATTGCAATGTTGTTAATAATTCTTAAATCATAAGGTTCTATTGTATTTTGTGCAAAAATTATAAATGCAATAACTGCAGCAATTAAAATCAGATTTCTTACTATCTTATTCATTAAAACCTACCTCTCTCTAAATCTTGCCCCATTAATCCAGTTGGCTTAAAGAGTAAAACCAAAATTAAAAAGAAAAAGGCAAAAGCATCTTTGTAGCCACCAAGATCAGGGAACATAGCAACTACAAATATCTCTGTAAAGCCTAATATAAACCCACCAAGCACTGCACCCGTAACGCTTCCAATACCACCAAGAACTGCTGCAGCAAATGCTTTAAGACCAACTATTATACCCATAAGTGGATCAATAGATGGATAACTAATAGCATAAAAAACACCTCCAAGAGCTGCCAATGCAGAACCCATAGCAAATACAATCATAATAATTTTATCAGCATTTACACCCATTAATTTAACTGTTTCAATATCAAATGCCAAAGCCCTAATTGCAATGCCTTGTTTTGTTTTAAATAAAATCCATAAAACTCCTGCTAATATAGCAACTGTAACTATAGGAATTATAATTACAGATATTGGCAAATAGATGCCATGTATTTGAAAAATTTTTGTTAAATATTCAGGTGCATGAAAAGGTTTTGGAGTTGAGCCAAAAAGAACAGTAAACAGATTCTCTAAAAAAAAGCTAATACCAATAGCAGTAATTAATAGTGATATCTTTGGTGCGCTTCTAAGTGGTTTATACGCAATTTTATCTGTTAAAATTCCAATAATTATAGCACCTGCTATACCAACTAAAACGGAAAGCTCAAATGGCATAGATGCTTCTAACGCAAAGTATGTTAAAAATGCCCCTACCATCATTATATCACCATGAGCAAAGTTTATAAGTCTAAGCACACCATAAACCATTGTATAACCAATAGCAATTAAGGCATACATACTGCCTAAACTAGCACCATTGACAAGTTGTTGTAAAAAAATTTGCAAAGTCATTTAAAGCCCCTAGAAGTTACAATTTTAATGCCTTCTATAAGCAGAAGAGATTAAAATTAAAACTTTAGTGAAAAGTGATATCTATCACTAATCACTAATCACTAATCACTAATTACTAATTACTAAATTATGGATTTACTGTTGTTTTATATTCAAATTTTCCATTTTTAACTGCATTTACAACTGCCGATTTAACAGCATTACCCTCTTTATTAATACTAATTGCTCCAGTAATACCTTTGTAATCTTTTGTATTTCTTAAGTGAGTATTAATACACTCTTTATTTGTATCACCTTTACCCTCTTTTATACATGCATTCATTGCATTTAATATCATACCATAAGCATCTGCTGCAAGAGCGCCCATTGAGTCTGCAGTTTTATTATATTTTTTATGATATGCATCTACATAAGCTTTTGCTTCTGGAGAAGATGCTGCTGCTTCGTTGAAATGATCTGTATACATAAATCCTTCTGCTGCTTTTCCAGCAATTTTAACAAGCTCTGGGAAACCAACACCATCAGCACCAATAAATGGGGTTTTAACACCCATATCTCTTGCTTGTTTTACCATAAGCGCAGCTTCTGGATAGTAACCTGTAAATGCAATAATATCTGGATTTGCAGCTTTTATAGTAGCAACTTGTGCATTAAAGTCTTTATCACCAGAGTTAATTAATACAGTTTTTACAATTTTTCCACCACCAGCAGTATATGCTTTTTTGAAAGCTTTTGACAAACCAACAGAGTAATCTTGTTTTGCATCTGTTACAACAACAGCTTTTTTCAATCCATTATCAAGCGCATATTTTGCCATTACTGCCCCTTGGAATGGGTCAATAAAACAAGCCCTTGTAACATACTTTTTACCCTTAGTTACTCTTGGGTTTGTAGAAGCGTGTGTAATCATTGGAGTTTTAGCTTTCTCAGCAATTGGAGCCATTGCCATAGAGTTAGAAGATGCAACTTCACCTAAAATTACAGTAGCTTTATCTTTATCAATTAATTTTTGAACTGCATTTGCAGCCTCTACTTTATCACCTCTATCATCAACATATACTAATTTTACAGTATCTCCATTGCTTAATTTATTATTTTGTTCACTTGCTAAATCTAAACCTCTTTTACTTGTTTCACCAAATGCCGCAATTTTACCTGTTAGAGGAAGAACAACACCAATTTTAACCTCTTTTGCATATGCTACACCACTTAAAACTGCAATAGCAGCAACCATACTTGTAAATTTTTTCATCTAATCTCCTTAAAAGTATTTATACAAACTTAATGATAGTATTCTTAACTTATAATTTCTTTAAAAAATTTATTTACTTTACCCCCATCAGCACGAGAACCTACCTTAGATTTAATAGCTCCCATAACTTTTCCCATATCTTTCATACTAGTTGCGTTTAACTCTTTTGAAACTTCTATAACTAAATTTTTTAACTCTTCATCACTTAATGGTTCAGGTAAATATGCTTTAACAATTGCAATTTCAGCCTCTTCTTTTGCGACTAAATCATCTCTTTTAGCCTCTTTAAATTGTTTTAGAGCATCCTCTCTTTGCTTTAAATATTTTGTTAAAATAGCCTCAACTTCTGTATCATTTAACTCTCTTCTCTCATCAATTTCTATCTGTTTTATTGCTGTATTTATATTTCTTAGTGTGTCTCTTTTTGTAACATCTTTTGCTCTCATTGCATCTTTAATATCAGATTTAATCTGCTCTTTTAAACTCACTTCATCTCCTTTTTCTCTTGCTTTTTTATTTCTTAAATTATATCATAAATTTTAGCTTTTCTTTATGAGAGTTTGTCTATACTAATTATAAATATTCAAATACACAGGAAAATTTATGAGTGAATTTCAACTAATACTATCTATTATTGCATTAACTATTTTTGTTATATTTTTTAAACAACTATTTAGTGGAAACCACCCTCAAAGAGGAGTAGATTTTGAGGCAAAACTACCACAAGATAGTATTGGTGGAATATCAAGAGTAGATAAAACATTCAAAAAAAACACCCCACAAGAGCATAATAGAGTTCAAGAATTAATGAATATTGCACAATCTTCATTAGAAAAAAAAGATAATATAGAGGCTAAAAAAGCTTTAACTTCTCTTTTAATATTAGAACCAAAAAATATTGATGCTCTTAGAATGTTAGCAACTACTTATCTTAATATGAATAACTATAGTGATGCAAAAAAGACTCTTTTAGAGCTTTTAGAGTTAAATAGTAGTGATGATTTAGCTCACAATCTTTTAGCAAATACACTACACAAATTAGGTGAAGACCAAGAAGCAATAAAACATCATGAATTAGCTATAAAGCTAGATAATTCATATGCACCATACTACTACAATTATGCCAATACACTATATGATTTAGGTGAATTTAATAAAGCATTAGAGTTATATAAAAAGGCATTAAATTTAGATCCAAATCTAACAGAAGCAAAAAAAATGAAGGAGAAACTAGAAAATGCAACAAATTAATCCAGATTTTTTTATTAAAGAGAATAATCCTTCAAAGGTTTTAGAAAATATTACTAAATACTGTTCAAAGTGCTATAAAGAGTTAACTTATAAAGATACTATTTACTTAAATACAAATAGTTATGAATATATATGCAATAGTTGTGCTTGTTGTTTAAGTCAAGAGATTGATACAAATAGTGAATGCACTATTACAGAGTGTCAAGAGAGTAGCTTATTTTAACCCAAATTATACAATATACTTTAATAAAGTAATACTAATGATTTGTGTTAATTTCTAAATTTCAAATGCATAATTTTGCTCTGACTTAAAGCTAAAAGCTTTAAGTTTTGAGATATTAAAATTTACTACCAATTGTAAATTCAAACTTAGAAGTTCTATCTCCATCTTTTTTCATCAATGGTTTAGCAAAAACTAAGTTTATAGGTCCAAATGGAGAAGTCCACTCTATTTGAGCACCAATTGAAGCTCTTTTAACTTCATCAATATTATTTGTTCCTATCATTCCATAATCAGCAAATGCTGTTAATCTCATATTTGGTGCAAAACTCAAAGGAATACTAGCTTCTACTGTATTTACTAAACTTTTAAATCCACCAACTCTATCTCCATTCGCATTATAAGGAGAAATTGAAGCAGGAGAGTAACCTCTAACACCCCAACTTGAACCACCAAGGAATAATCTCTCTGCTCTTGGTGCCAAACCTTTATCTTCCATATAACCTGCTCTTAATTTATATCTTAAGATTAAGTCATATCCTAAAGTATCTTTTAGCCCTTTATATGCAGCAAATTTAAACTCTGATTTAAAGTAGTTTGCATATCCCTCTTTAGCTGTTCCTCCAAGTCCAGCATACTCTAAACTCAAATTAGCATAAATACCTCTTCTTGGAGTCAAGAAATCATCTGTATTATCAAATGTTAATGAACCTGTAAGTGCAGATTTTTTATAAGATTCATAATCAATATTATAAGTTTTATAATTACTATAATCTACAGTTGAATATGTATAACCGATTGAAGCGCTTAAGTGTCTAGTTAACTTTCTACCAACACTAACAAATGCACCTTTCTCTTTTTTGTCATAATCTATAAACTCATATTTTTGATGATATACACCAACTGATAAACTATATAGAGAGTCTAACACTCTTGGATCTGTTAAAGTTAAACCGTAATTGTGAGATTTTTTAGTTTTTTCTAATTGTAAGCTATAGCCAATACCTGTTCCAAGCAAGTTTCTATCTGAAATTGATGTATTAACACCAAGTCCATCATAACTTCCATAGCTAAGCCCAGCAGTAATACTACCAGTTCTGCCCTCTTTTACATTTACATCTAAATCTACTGAATCTGGACCTACTTTTTTAGGCTTAATCTCTACACTCTCAAAGTAACCTGTTCTTTGAAGCTCATCTTTGCTATCTTTTAAATCTGTTAAATTAAATTGATCTCCAGGAGCTAAATAAATATAGCGTCTTACAACATTATCTTTAGTCTTTGTATTTCCAGAGATTTTTACATCATGAATTCTAATTTTTGGTCCTAATTTTACTACATATCTAACAGAAACTGAATTTGGACCATCTTTTTTAAATTGAGGCATAGCTTGTGCAAATGCATAACCTTGATCACCTGCTTTTTCTATTAGCATATTTAAGTCGTGTCTTAAACTCTCAACATTAAATACTTTACCTTTTTTAAGTTCGAAATTTTTATAAATCTCTTGCATATTTAAGCCAGGAACTTGTGGTATCTCTAAGTTATCAACAATATATTGATTACCCTCATTTCTAATATTAAAAGTTACTTCAGCAGTTTTTGAAGCAAAGTCAGTCTTCATCAATGGCTTATCTACTTGAACATCAAGATATCCTCTTTTAAGATACTCATCTCTAACCCTTGCTTGATCATACTCTAGTTGAGAAGGCATAGCCTCTCCACCACCTGTAAGCCACGAAAACATACCACCTGGTTTATTTACAATAGCCTCTTTTAATACATCTGAACTAATTTTATGATTACCTATAAAAGTAACTTTTTTTACCTTAATAGCATCACCTTTATCTACATTAAAACTAACCTTTACTCCATCTTCTGTTGGCTTAGCATCAACAGTAACTTTAGCATCAACATATCCAGCTTGTTTTAAACCATTCTCTAAAGTGTGTTGAGCCGCTTGTAAAGCAGCAATTGAGTAGTTATCACCTTCGTGAATTCCAGTAGCTGCCATAACTTTATCTTCTGATATTCCGCTACTACTAATTTTTGTAATTTTACCAGATAAGTTTGGTAGTGTTGCAAATAGTGCTGTTGCAGTTACAACAGATATAAAAGCTACCTTTTTTAACATTTAAGACCCCTTGAGTTTATAATCATAATTAATATAATACCCTAATTTTGGTTATTAATAATAAAATTTATACATATTTTTATAAATAAACTCTTTTTTTTACAAAATTAAGCAGATTTTATCTAAATTATTTATAGAACTTTCTCTACTCTTACCTTTACATCACCATAACATGCCATACTACCCTCACTTGAACAAATAGGAGGAGTTAATATATTTACACCAGGAACATCACAAGGTATTACGGCGCAATCATCTCTTAAATCCCTACTAACATTAACAGTTAACTCCAACTCTCCCCATATAGATTTAACCAATACCCTATCGCCATCTTTAAAACCTAAATATGGGTGCAGTTTAACTATTTTAGAGCCTCTTTTAAATTGAGTATTTAAACTTTTTGAACTCTTAGGAGTTAATAACCATAGCTCCTCTTTATTAATTTTTAATCTTTTTCTAAACCGTGTTAATGCCTTGATATCTTCATAGTCATCATAAAAATCATCAATAAACTCAAACTCATCACCACCCTCTTCTCCAAAACCATTGCTATATGGCAACTCTTGAAAAACTGGAGATATTAAATAATCATCTTTTTTAACTGCTTGTTTTAACCAAAAATCAATATAGTAATCTTCACTTTTAATTGGCTCTTTATTTAATCTTTTTAAAATCTCTTGTGTAAAATCATATTCACTTATTCCAATATCACTATTATATACCTTATTCATTTTTTGCATATACTCATGTCCATATGAGAGTCTAACATCATCTTTTTCTAAAAAGTTTTTAGCAGGTATTATAATATTTGCCAATTTACTGCTCTCACTCTTATAGAGTCCAAAATATATTAAATTATCAAGCTCTTTTAACTCTTTAATTACTCTATTGCTACAAGGCATCGATTCCGCAGGATTACCCCCTTGAATAATTACACTACTATATTTTGAAAATGGTGTAGTAGCTTTTGGTTCACTCTTTAATTTTACATCAAATGGATTATTAAACCCAAGCTTTGAACTAGCCAAATAACTAACTCCACACCCCTCCTTGCCAAAAAGCCCCAAAGTTGCTGCAAGTGCATCAATTGCTCTTAAAGTAGAATCTCCAATCTCATGCCTTTGCACTCCTGCACCTACTAAAAATACAACTCTTCTATTTTGCAGAGCTAAAAGTAAATCACCAATATCATTTAAGCTAAGTCCAATATACTCTAAAATAGACTTTATTCTAAAACCTCTTGTAAAGTCATAAAAATCATCAAATTCAGGTGCATTCTCTTCTAGCCACTCTCTATTTTCGGCATCTTCCATCATTATAAAACGAGATAAAAGTATTGCTAAATAAAAATCACATCTTGGCTTAACTTGCAAATATAAATCTGCCATTTTTGCTATTTTTGTTTTAACTGGGTCTATTACAATAATTGTTTTATCTTTAATATATGGCATTATATGAGAGTTAGTAACTGTAATATTTCTACCCCAAACAACAACAACTTCACTCTTTTTAATTTGCTCTAGTGGTAATAGTCTATTAACCCCTCTTGATGCAATTATACCAGCCTCTCCTGCTCCATCACATAAGCTACCATGTGTTATTGCACCATTTGCCTCTTTTGCCAAAAGGTTTGTTACCTCTTGCATTACACCTAAATTTCCAGAACCTCTCCAAAGTAGCCATGGTCTATCTTTTATAGCATTAGCTACTGCATCCAAGGCTTCACTTAAACTTACCTCTTTCCCATTTACCATAGGCTTAGTTATGCGTTCTTGTTCGTGAATATGTTTATATAAATGTGCACATAAAGCACCATTGGTTGATGGAACCAAATTACCAGCAACTAACTTTTTAGGATTACTAGAATCACACACTACCGAACAAGCATCAAAACAATCAAGTGGACACGCTGTTTGTATCATTTTACCTCTACTTTTATCAATTTTGAAAAATTTGCAATTGGTTTTAAAACAATCTCTGCTTTATATGAAGAGATATTCTTGCTATCTGCAACTCTCCAAATTTTATTAAATTTTAAATTTGTAACTTTTCCATCTAAATATATCTTTTTACTCTTTAAGTTTTTTAACTCATCGCTACTTAAATATATTGTTAATTTAGCTCTACTTAAATCTTTTAAAATTGCTATTGGCATACCAACATTTACAAATTCACCTTTTTTTACATTTAGTGCATACAAATATCTATTTTTTGCTCTTATATTTTTTTTAGATATTCTATCTTTTAATAAATCTATCTTTTGCTCAAGTGTTACTTTTTGATTTTTTAAATTTAAAATTTTCTCTAGCGTTGCACTATATTGACTCTTTGCAGCTACAAAAGCTGCATATAAAGACTCTTTTTGACTAATAGAGCTACTACTTAAGGGAGAAACTTTTAAATAAAGTTGCCTCTTTTTCTCAAAACTTCTCTTTAAAAGAGGTAAAATATTTTGATTTACACTTATCATCTTTTTTATTAACTCTAAAGAGTCTTGTGTATGCTTTAAATCAAGCTTATCTAATTTATCATCAACCCTTATATATACTCCATTTACAACTTTACCTTCAAGATTACTCTTAGCCTCAATAACATTACCATTAACCTCTGATTTAATAATAATACTCTCATATGGTTCTAATTTAGCATAATGCTCATCAGCAAACACAAAAGTAAGCATTAAAACAAATATCAATACTGCTTTTTTCATCTATATCCTATATAATTAAATACTTAGCAAAAGATTCAAAAAACCCCTAACTAAATATTTAAACTAACCACTAATCACTATTCACTAAAAAGGGTATAGCTATAAGCCGAGTTCTGTATTAGATAGTTATTTATCTAAACTAGCTATTACTAACTAGTTTTAGCGAAGTGCTTATAGTTGCAAGGCTTATACCAAGCACTTCTTGCTGCGAATTGGGTTTACCTAGCTACCTATATTACTATAAGCACTGGTAGGCTCTTACTCTACCCTTTCACCTTTTACCAGCCCACACTTAAATTAGCTATAATTAAATAGTTTCTTCAACTTTACTCATAATAGCACTTTAAATAAAATATAGCTATAAAAAGTGTGGGCTGGTAGTCTTCTCTCTGTTGCACTTGCCCTTGGGTTACCCCAGCCATCTGTTAGATGGAATCCTGCCTTGCTGCAGCCCGGACTTTCCTCTACAAAATGTAGCAACTATCTGCTATACCCTTATCTTATTATACCATATTTTGACAATTTAAACCAATATTGTTATAATATTTAATATAATTATAAAAAATATAAGGAGAATAAATTGAAATTAAAACTTTTATCAATAACAACAGTTATAGCTCTATTAACTTCAGGATGCTCTGTTGGAAGCCAATCATTGGTTCCTGATAACTCAAATACAAGAACACAAAATGGTGCTTTAATTGGAGGGCTTTTAGGTGCGGTAGTTGGAGCATCACAATCTCACAATAAATTAAAAGGTGCATTAATTGGTGGAGCCGCTGGTGCTGCTGTAGGTGCAGGAACTGGCTATTTATTAGACCAACAAGCAAATGAAATTGCAAATGCCTTAGGAACAGGAGTAAACAACGACCCATTAGCCGCACTTGACCCAAGCAAAAGTATAATTGTATCTAAAGGTAACAACTATGTTAAGATAATGTTTAGAGATTCTATGATGTTTGCAGTAAACTCAGACCAACTACAACCAAATGCAAGAAATCAAGTTTTAAAAATTGCTCAATTACTTAAAAGATATCCTCAAACTTCTGCTCAAATTGCAGGATTTACAGATAGCACAGGTAGCTACCAATATAACCTAGCTCTATCAAATAGAAGAGCGCAATCTGTTGCAAGAGTTATTAGAAGCTATGGTGTAAGCAATCCTATTTATGCAAAGGGGTGTTCATATAATAAACCTTTAGTGCCTAATAAAACACCTCAACAAAAAGCACTAAATCGTCGTGTAGAGATATACCTATACAACAACCCAGCAGATGCAATCGACCCTTGCAGACAATAGCTAAATACTTTTCCCCCATCCATCAGCAAACCCGAACTTGTTCGGGTATAAAAGTTGTTTTACTTTAAGTGCTAATTTTTTGCTAAAAGATTATGCCTTTGCACAAACCTTGTGCTTTGCACTCTCTTTAAGAAGTTTGCGCTTCCAATGCTATTGGAAACCCGAACTTGTTCGGGTCTAAAAACTCACACTTTTAAATGTTAATTCTCAACTATAAACTCTATTGCATTTATATAACTTTGCAAATTCAATTTTGCACCCTTATAAGCAATATCAAAAGCAGTTCCATGATCAACAGAGGTTCTTAAAATTGGCAAATTTAAACTTACATTTATGCTTTTATCAAAATATAGAGCTTTTAGTGGTGCCAAGCCTTGGTCATGATACATTGCAACCATATATTTATATTTTTTCCTAACATTTGGGGTAAATGCAATATCTGGCACTAAAACCCCTACATACTGCTTAAAACCAAGCTTTTTATTAACCTTTTTTATAGCTTTTTTAATTTTTTTCTCTTCAT
>Ga0256828_1001219_pt1 | contig 16242 bp, 15 predicted proteins | sample CV88metaG_FD_185993 | JGI IMG/M metagenome (GOLD analysis project Ga0256828, IMG submission 185993) | Hydrothermal vent microbial communities from East Pacific Rise, Pacific Ocean - CV88 | ecosystem: Environmental > Aquatic > Marine > Hydrothermal vents | place: Pacific Ocean: East Pacific Rise...
GAAGAGCTAGAGAAGCAAAAAGATAAAAAGATTGATAGTAATTTAATTGGGCAATTTGGTGTTGGGTTTTACTCGGTATTTATGGTAAGCAATAAGGTTCAAGTATCTACCAAAAAGGCTGGGGAAGATAAGGCATATAGATTTGTAAGTGATGGTAGTGGAGCTTATGAGGTTAATGAAATTATAAAAGAAGAGCATGGAAGTGTAATTTATATTAAGCTTAATGATGATGCAAAAGAGTATTTAGATGAGTTTAGAATTAAAGAGATTATAAAAAAATACTCTAACCATATTCCGTATGAAATCTATGTAGTTTATGATGAAGTTACAAAAGATGATGATGGCAATGAAAAAACAGAAACTAAAAAAGAGTTAGCAAACGAAGCAAAGGCTCTTTGGACTCTACCAAAGAGTGAAATTAGTGATGATGAATACAAAGAGTTTTACAAAACAAATTGGCATGATGTAGAAGACCCACTAACTTGGGTTCATACTTCTGCTGAGGGTAGCTTAGAGTATAAAACACTCTTTTACATTCCAAAAGTTGCACCAATGGATATTTTTAGAGCAGATTTTAAACCAGGAGTTAAGCTATATATAAAAAGAGTGTTTATTACTGATGATGAAAAAGAGCTTCTGCCACTATATTTAAGATTTGTTAGAGGTATTATTGATAGCGAGGATTTACCACTAAATGTAAGCCGTGAAATATTGCAAGAAAACCGTGTTTTGGCTAATATTAAACAAGCTTCAGTTAAAAAGATTTTAAATACAATCAAAAAGCTAAAAGATGAAGATTTTAAAATATTTAGTGAGCAATACAACAAGCTTATTAAAGAGGGAATTTACACAGACTATACAAACAAAGAGCTTCTTTTAGATATTGTGCGCTATAAATCAAGCGCAGTTGAGGGTGTTACATCTTTGGCTGAGTATATTGAGCGTGAAGAGAAGAAAGAGGGTAGAGCAAAAGAGATTTACTATATTATTGGAGATGATGAGAATATATTAAGAAATTCACCACTTCTTGAAGCATATAAGAAAAATGATTTAGAGGTGCTAATTTTAGATGATAAAGAGTTTGATGAAATTGTAACTCCAACAATTGGTGAGTATAAAGAGTGGAAATTAGTTGATGTTTCTATGGTTGAGCCACCAAAAGTTAAAGAGGATGAAAAAGAGCTAGAAGAGCTTAAGAAGAGTTATGAAAATTTAATAAATACCTTTAAAACAACTCTTGGCGATAGTGTAAAAGATGTAAAAGTTACTACAAGATTAGTTGAAAGCCCAAGTTGTGTTGTGCCAGATAGCTCAGACCCAATGGCTTCTATGCGTCATATGTTTGTGCAAATGGGACAAGAAGAGCCAGAGTTACCACTAATTTTAGAGCTAAATGGAGAGCATGAGCTTATTAAAAAGCTAAAAGATAGCACAGATTTAGATTTGCTAAAAGATAGTGCTTGGCTACTGCTTGATAGTGCTAAAATGGCTGAAGGAATTGAGCCAAAAGATAAAGTAGAATTTAGCAAAAGAGTAGCAAAACTTTTAAATAAAGCCTTTTAATTTATTGGGCATTTTGCCCATAAGTAACAATCTTTATCTCTCTTAAACTTCCTTATATGTAGTTATTAAAAATAATTTCAATTTAGATATAATTATAAAAAAATATAAATTAGGAAAAATAATGGATTTAATAACAAAGATAAAATCTTTTTCAAGAGAGAAAAGAGCTACTGTTGTTGCAACTGCAAGTGCTACACTTCTTGCTCTTATTAAGCTTATAATTGGCATTATGAGTGGTTCTGTGGCTGTAATAGCAAGTGCAATTGATTCTATTTTAGATACTGCAATATCAATATTTAACTTTTTTGCTATTAAAAAAGCAGAAGAGCATCCTGACGATAATTTTAACTATGGAAAAGGTAAAATTCAAGCAATTGCTGGAGTAATAGAGGGAACAATTATCACTATTTCTGGGCTTTATATTATATATGAGGGTATTAGTAAGCTAATTTATAAAAAAGATACTCAAATGCTTGGTGTATCTGTTGGTGTTATGATTATTTCAATTGTGGTAACTTGGTTTTTAGTTAAGTATTTAGAAAAAATTGCAAAAGAGACTGATAATATTGTTGTAAAATCTGATGCTTTGCACTATAAAGCCGACCTCTTAAGCAATGGTGCAGTTTTATTGGCACTTTTTTTAGTATCTATTACTGGGCTTGATTTTATAGATGCTATTTTTGGTATAGCTATTGGTGGATATATTATATATTCAGCTTATGAGATAATAAGAGATGGAGTTTTAATTTTGCTTGACCGCTCTCTTGAAGCTGATATTGTTGCAAAAATTGGTGAAATAATTTCTAATACTCCAGAAGTTAGAGGATACCACTATTTAAAAACAAGAACAGATGGCACTCATAATTTTGTAGATTTTCACTTGGTTTTAACACCAGAGATGACTTTGGCCAAAGCGCATGATATTGCAGAAGATATAATCTGTAAAATATCTGCCTTAGAGCCAAATAAGGGGTGGTTAATAAATCCTCATTTTGACCCACACGATGATGAAGAGATAAATATTAGATATTTTGAAGGAAAAGCTAGTTGTGAAAAAGAGTAGGGCTATATATTTATGTTCACCTAAAAAGGTAGAGGGAACAATATCTTTACCAATGATAAAATTTAACTTAATTAAAGATAAGTTAGATTTTCAAGAGTGTGATACTTTGATGTTTACATCTAAACAAGCTGTTTATTATGTAAATGAGCTAGATAAATCGTGGAAAAATTATCCTGTAATTGCAATAGGAAGTGCTACTAAAAAAGTAGTTCAAGAGTTGGGAGGAGATGTTATTTATCAACCCAAAAACTATTATGGAAAAGAGTTAGCAAATGGAGTTTTAAAATATTTTAAAGATAGAAAAATTCTCTATATAAGACCAAAGATTATCTCTTTTGATAGTAAAAATTATTTAGAAAATAGAGGTGTTATTTTAAAAGAAGAGATAATATATGAAACAAACTGCATTAAATATAGTGATAAAACTTTAGAGAAAAATGCAATAGTAATTTTTACCTCTCCATCTACAATTGAGTGTTTTTTTAAGAGTTTTGAGTGGGATAGTAGCTACTTGGCAGTTGTAATTGGAAATAGCACATTAAAAAAATTGCCAAGTTTTGTTAGAGCAGTTGTTGCGGATGAAGCAACTATTGACTCTTGCATAAAAAAGGCAAAAAGAGTATAATTTTTTAATAAATTTATATAATTTATATACATTTTTTTAAAATTTTGCTATAATATAAATATATTTTAAAAAATAATATTAAAGTTATTTTTTAAGCTTTATTTAATAATATACTACTGCCTGAGTAGTTCGCTAAAATTGCAAATGGGGTCCAACATTTAAGTATTGGAGGACATGTAGTTAAGTCTGTGAGTGGGTGGCTTTGTTTGAGCTAAGTTAATTTAGCGAGAAGTTGCCCCCTAAGGGCTTACTCTCTCCTCCACCGTTGGCTTTTTAGGGCCGACACATGCAAACCTACGGCTACTTGGGTAGTTCTTCTCTTTTTGTTTTAATCATATTTCTTATTTAATCTTACTTAGATGATTATATTGATATAATAACTAAAATATTTTTTGGAGTCTATTTATATGAATGTATTAATTATTGGTAGTGGTGGTAGAGAGTATTCAATAGGATATGCACTTAAAAAAGATGATAATGTAGATAAAATATATTTTGCTCCAGGTAATGGCGCAACACCAAAACTAGGTGAAAATATTAATATAAAAGATTTTAATGAGTTGGCAAATTTTGCAAAAGTAAATGAAATAGATTTAACAATTGTTGGACCAGAAGACCCACTTGTAAATGGGATTGTAGATGTTTTTAAGGAGCAAGGTTTAACAATTTTTGGCCCTAGTAAAGCTGCTGCACAACTAGAAGGCTCTAAGGTATTTATGAAAAATGCACTAAAAAAATATGATGTGCCAACTGCTAAATATATAGAAACAACATCTCTTGAAGAGGCAAAAGAGTTTATATCAACTATGAGTGAACCAATTGTTGTAAAAGCAGATGGACTTTGTGCCGGAAAAGGTGTAATAATTGCTCAAAGCAAAGATGAAGCAATTGAAGCTGCTAGTGGAATGCTAAGTGGAGAGAGTTTTGGTGAAGCTGGAACTAAGATAATTATTGAAGAGTATTTAGATGGTTATGAGTTATCAATCTTTGCAGTTTGTGATGGAAAAGATTATGTGGTTTTACCAGCTGCACAAGACCACAAAAGAGTAGGAGATGGAGATACAGGTCCAAATACTGGAGGGATGGGTGCTTATGCTCCAACACCTTTAGTTAATGATGAAATTTATAAAAAGGTAAGAGAAAGAGTTATTGAGCCTACACTTAAAGGCTTAGAGGCTGATGGAATGCCATATAGTGGAGTGCTATTTATAGGAATTATGGTAGTAGATGGTGAGCCAATTGTTTTAGAGTATAATGTTAGATTTGGCGACCCTGAGTGTGAAGAGTTGATGGTTTTATTGAAAACTCCAGCTAGTGAGTTGTTTATGGGGGCTGCAACAGGTAATTTAGCAAATACAAACATTGAGTTTGAAGATAAATATGCTGTTGGTGTTGTAGTAGCTAGTAAAAACTATCCATACTCTAGCAGTGAACCAGCAGAGATTATTATTGATGAAATTGTAGATGAAGATTTAGCAAAAAACTCTTATATAGCATATGCAGGAGTTAGCCAAGATGAAGATGGAAAGCTTTTAGCTACTGGTGGAAGGGTGCTTGTGTGTGTAGGATTAGGTAGTAGTATTAAAGAGGCAAGAGATAGGGCATATATGCTTGTAGGACAAGTTCATTTTATTGGCAAAAAGTGTAGAATGGATATTGCTTATCAAGCTTTAAAAGATTGAAATGGAGTATAATTTGAGTAATGTAGAGTATGCGTCAATTGGAAAAAGAGCTATTGCTTTTTTTATTGATGATATAATTGTTTCGTTTCTTTACATTATTATATTTTATGATCAAATTATTAAATTAAAGAGTCAAGATGAGATGGTAGCCTTTATAGTGGAGTATAGCTGGGTTTTACTTTTACTTAAAGTTATATATCACTCATTTTTTATTGCTTATAATGGTGCAACAATTGGGAAATATTTTGCTAAAATAAAAGCTATAGATGAGGATAGTGGAAAAAATTTAACTTGGAGTAGGTCTATACTTAGAGCTATAGTAAGAGAGATTGGAGAGAGTTTTTTTTATTTTACATTTTGGTTTGCTTTTGTTGATAGTAAAAGACAAACTCTTCATGATAAAATAAGTAAATGTGTTGTTATAAATGTTTAAAATTAATAGAAGTATAATAGTAGCTGTATTATTTGGCAATCTTTTGTTTGCTCAAACTACAAATGAAATTGAAGTTTATGCAAATAGTGTAGTTGATCATGGTAATAATGCTGAAATTACTGGTGGTGTAGTAATAGAGTATAAAGGTGATTTACTTAGCGCAAAGAGTGCTAAGTATGATAAAGCTAATAATAGATTAATTTTAAATGATAGTGTAACAATTATTGGCAAAAGTGGAAAAAGAATAAATGCCAAAGAGCTAACAGTTAATTTAGATAATGACCACATTAAATTTAAAGATTTTTTTGAAATTGATAAAGAAGATATTTGGATAAGTAGCACTAAAGCTAAACAAGAAGAGAATATATATAATTTGCAAAATGCACTATTTTCTAGCTGTGATGTAAATAATCCAGATTGGATGGTTGGTTTTGATAAAGCTGTTTATGATACAAAAACTAAGATGCTAAAGCTTAGTGATGCAAAAGTTTATATAAAAGATATACCAGTTTTCTATTTTCCATATATTCCTCTATATTTAGGAAAAGAGAGAAAAACTGGTCTGCTTAGACCAGTTTGGGGGAATATTAATGATGAAGGATATCTATATGAGCAACCATTTTTTTGGGCAATTAGCAAAAGCCAAGATTTAGAGATAAATCCTCAAATTAGAACCAAAAGGGGAAGTGGTTTATACTTGACATATAGATTTGTTCACGCAAAAGATGCAAAAGGCACAATAAAAGCTGGTTATTTTAAAGATAAATTAAGTTATACCAATAAGTATAATTTAAAATATAAAAAACATTATGGAGTTGAGATTGATTATACTAATGGTTCAGTAATTGATTCTCTATCAACTGATGGATATGAAAATAAGTTATATCTAAATGGTATATATTTTAGTGATGGTGATTATGTTGGTTTGCAAATAAATAGATTAAATCATTATAAAATTGGCTCATATTATGATTCAAGAGCAAACTATTTTATAAGAAATAACTACTTCTATAGTGGCATAGGATTTAGATACTTTAAATCGGATAATAGTGTAAATAATGATAATACTATACAAATATTACCAAATTTACATTTTCATATACCATATACAAATATACTATTTAATAATCTTTCATACTCTGCAGATTTAGCAGTTACTAACTATACAAGAAAAGAGGGAACTAAAGCCTTAAGGGTAAAACTTAAAGCTCCTCTTGAGATGCATTTTTCTATGTTTAATAACTATTTAAACTTAAATATTGCAGAAGAGATTGAGTCAAGTGGGTATGATTTTTATAATGTTCCAATTGATCAAAAGAAATATAGTTCAATTGTTATGAATCATAAAATAGAGTTAGCTAGTGAATTAACTAAAGTTTATGATAGTGGAATACATACAATGCTAAATAGTGTTACTTTTACAAAAAGTTCATTAATGAGTGATGAGTGGATGAAATATAGTGAAATTCCACAAAATTTAAAAAATGATTTTATAGATGATATACCATTTGCCTCAAAATTAACTTTTAGAACTCATCAGTTTTGGCAAAGTTTTGCTAAAAAAGGCTTAAATATTGACTATATTTTAGAAGCACACTACTACTTTAAAGAGCATAAACTTAGAGATTTAACTCAAGAGTTTAGTATTGATTATAAAAATTGGAGTATATATAGCCAAATTGGATATTCATTTTTACATAAAAAAACAACAGGTATATATAATAAATTAGGTTATGATAACAATAAATATGGTCTATTTTTATCATATCTTTGGAAAAAAGATTACTTAAGTTTAGAAACTGTATCTAAAGATTTAGGTGTTGATGGATATTACAATTTTAATGACAATTTAAAATTAAGAGCTTCTGCATCATATGATTTAAAAAATAAAAACTTAAAAAATTGGGAAATAGGTAGTAACTATAATAAACACTGTTGGGATTTAGATATATCTTTTGGAGAAGATATAAGACCAGTTATAAAAAGTGATGGAAGTAGAGGCTCAATTAGTAATAACTATATTAAAGCTCAAATAACAGTTCTTCCATTTGGATTCTCTTATAGTGCAGCAAAATAGTATTAATGAGGCATTAGAAATTTTGGATTTGCCTCGATTTATTACAAAAGATGAAATAAAAAGAAAATATAAAGAACTCGCAAAAAAATATCATCCTGATATTTGCAAAGATACTCAAAAAATGCAAGAGATAAATAGAGCATATAAACTACTTATGGAGTATATAGAAAACTATAAATACTCATTTGACGAAACAGAAATCTCTAAGCAAATGCCAAATTTAACTCATAATAGTAAATTTAACTTTTAATATACCAATGCTATAACTAAATATTAGATAAAATATCAATAATATTTAATTTAAGGAATATAAACTTATGAGTAGTCAAATAGTTAAAGTTAATCTTAATAACTTAAATGAGAGTTACGAATTTGGAAAAGTTGCTAAACAAGCTGATGGAGCGGTTTGGTATAAACAAGGTAAAGCAATTCTTTTAGCAACTGTAACAATAGACAAAGAGAGTTCTGATGAAGATTTTTTGCCATTAACTGTGCAATATATTGAAAAATCATATGCAGCAGCAAAGATACCTGGTGGCTTTATAAAAAGAGAGTCAAAGCCTAGTGATTTTGAAACACTAACTTCAAGAATTATAGATAGAGCGCTTCGTCCACTATTTCCTAAAGAGTTTGCAAATGGAATAGTAATTAATGTTACAGTATTAAGTAGTGATGAAGAGGTAGATTTACAAGTTGCTGCACTTCATGCTGCTAATGCTGCACTTTTGGTATCTTCTTTGCCAATAGATAAGAGTATAGCAGCTATTAGAGTTGGAAAAATTGATGATAAAGTTATTATAAATCCAACTTTGAGTGAACAAAATAACTCAACTTTAGATTTGCTTTTAGTAGGTAGTAAAAAAGATATTGCTATGATAGAGATGCGCTCAATTTCATCTACTAAAGATGGAGAACACTATGTTAATGAACTAGATACTAATGAATTATTAGATATCTTAACTCAAGCAACTCTTCCTATTGAAAATGCATCTAATGAATATTTGGCAAAATTTAAACCTTTTAAATCTAAAAATATTTTAGAGATTAACTATAAAGATATTAATCAAGAGATAATTGATTTTATAGAAAAAAGTTATATGGACAAATTAGATATTGCTATTGACGCAATATCAAAAAGTGAACGCTCTGATGCATTAAGTAAATTAGAGGCTGAAATAGAGAAAGATATAGAAAATAGTAACATTGAGCTAGAAGCACAAGATGTAGTAAAAGCATTTAACAAAGTTGTTAAAAATAGAGTTAGAGAGATGATATTAAGTGGCATTAGGCTAGACAAAAGAGCCTTAGATGAAGTTAGAGAAATTTCTATTGATACAAATCTATTGCCATCAGTGCATGGCTCAACACTTTTTACAAGAGGGCAAACTCAAGCACTTGTAACTGCAACTTTGGGTGATAATAAAGATGCACAAATGTATGAGCTTTTAACAGATAATTCATCAAAAGTTGAAAATTTTATGGTTCACTACAACTTCCCTCCATACTCAGTAGGAGAAGCAAGACCAATAGGTGCGCCAAGTAGAAGAGAGCTAGGTCATGGCAACTTAGCTAAAAGAGCATTAGAGCCAACAGTTATTTTAGAAAATAATCAAACCGTAAGAGTAGTATCAGAGATTTTAGAGAGTAATGGCTCTTCATCTATGGCAACTGTTTGTGGTGGTTCACTATCTTTGTATTGTGCGGATGTAAATGTTGTTAAATTAACTTCTGGAATTGCTATGGGAGTTGTTGTAGAGAATAATAGTAAGTATGCAATTTTAACAGATATTATGGGTGCAGAAGATCACTATGGAGATATGGATTTAAAAGTAGCAGGAACAAAAGATGGAATTACTGCTTTGCAACTAGATATTAAGTTAGATGGATTAGAGTTAAATATTTTAAAAGAGGCTCTACTTCAAGCAAAAAAGGGATTAGAGCATATTTTAGAGATAATGAAAGATGCAAAAGAGAGTATAGTTCCAAGTGGTGCATTACCAAGTTTAATAACTTTTGAAGTAGATTCATCTAAAATACCACTAATTATTGGCAAAGGTGGTTCAACAATTAGAGAGATTATAGATAGATATAAAGTATCTATAGACTTAAATAGAGATTTAGGTGTTGTTAAAATAACAGGTAATGATATAGATAGTATAGAAAATGCAAAAAACTATATATTAGAGTTAATAGAAAAAGACTCTAAGCCAGTTGCAAAGTATGAAATAGGTAAAGTATATAGTGGTATTGTTAAAAAAAGTGTTGATTTTGGTTATTTTATAGAGATGCCAGATGGATATGATGCACTTTTGCACAACTCTAAAATTCCTCACTCAATGCAAGGAACATTAAATGTTGGAGATAGTGTAGATATAAAAGTTTTATCACAAGATAACAAGAGAGTAGAATTAACAATAGCTTAATTGAAGCTCTCTAAATCTAAGATTAATTACTTTATATTTTGTTAATGTATATATTCTTAGTCTATTATATTAAGATTAAATCTTAAAATTTTAACTCTATCTAAAGCCAAACTTAATTAAATCATCTTTTGCAAAAGGCATATAGCTTTTTCTTGTAATAATAATTCTAGTGCTACCAATTTTTGCCCAATTAAAAATTACAGGTATATCTTTTGGTGCAATATGAATACAACCATGCGACATCCAATTTACACTACCCATATGCAAAGCATGTCCTTGATTTGTAAAGAAAATTGCAAAATCCATATTATTTACACCATCTTCATCAGGATAAGCTTTTGACATATAGCGTCTTTTCTTTCTTAAAACTGTATATATTCCACTAGGTGTTTTGTAATCATCTGCGCCAGAAGTTATAATTCCAGTCCACCACACAATACCATCAGCATCTACAGCATAAAATCTCCCATCACTACCAGGCTCTCTAACAGAAACAACTATAAACTCTTGCCCTTTTAAATTTACATCTTTAATAGTATTACCAGCATCATCAATTACTCTAAATTCAGTTTTACTAATAGGTTCAACTACATTTGCACTAATAACTTGAGAGAATATAATTAATATAGATATAAAAAGTCCAATTTTCTTTAACATAAGTAACCTTTTTTGTATAAGCAAAATAAATTTAGTATGATTGTATCAAAAAAAGGCTTACTGTTTATATATTTTTAACAAAATATAATGTATAATTTCAACGCTTTTAGATGATAAGTAGGGATACGCAAGCCGAACGGATCTATTAAAGCAAGTCTAAAGGACTATAAACAATAATTTAAAGGATTTTATATGAAAAAGTTTTTTTTACTTTTCTTAGCACTTGGTGCTTTTGCTTTTGCAGGTGAAAATGGTGGAGCTGATATGATTAAAGCATATTCAGTAGTTGCAGCTGGTGTTGGTTTAGGACTTGCTGCACTTGGTGGTGCTATTGGTATGGGACACACTGCTGCAGCTACAATTGCAGGAACTGCTAGAAACCCAGGTTTAGGAAGCAAATTAATGACAACAATGTTCATTGCACTAGCGATGATCGAAGCTCAAGTTATCTATACACTTGTAATTGCACTAATTGCACTTTACTCTAACCCATTCCTATAGTAGGAGTTAACTTTTAGCAGTTTTTCTGCTAAAAGCTTCTTAATTTTAATCTAAATATAAATATGCGATAGTGGTGGAACGGTAGACACGCTAGCTTGAGGGGCTAGTGAGCATTAGCTCGTGGAGGTTCAAATCCTCTCTATCGCACCAAAATAGACTCTTTTTTATATTTTTTACCCTTTTTTTACATAAAATTTTACTATTATTCCATAATTTCAACTTTATATAAGAAAAGCACTTTATAATTTGTGTATAAATTAATTTTAAAGGATTTTTAATGACAAAAGCAGAATTTGTTGAAGTAGTAAAAGCAAAGGGTGAGTTCCCAAGTAAAGCAGCAGCTGAGAAAGCAGTAAAAGCATTTTTAGAGTCTGTTCAAGATGTTTTAGTAAAAGGTGATAGTGTAACATTCGTAGGTTTTGGAACTTTCGCAGCAGTAGATGTTCCAGAAAAAAGTGGTAAAATTCCAGGTTCTGATAAAACTTATACTAAACCTGCTCACAAAGCTCCTAAATTTAAAGCTGGTAAATCTTTAAAAGAAGCAGTAGAAGCTGGTAAATAATTTTATCAACTTTTCCCACTTAATAGTGGGAATTATTTCTCTTTTTTCAAACTCTATTTAACCCACTTTTTAATTCTATCAAATGTGCTTTCAAATATATTTTTGTGTGGTTTGCTATCTATTCCAAAGCTATCTTGAAGTTTTTCAATTAACTCTTTTTGCTCTTTACTTAATTTAGTAGGATATATTATCTTAATTTGTGCAATAAATCTACCTCTATGGCTTGGATGGTTAACATTTGGAACACCTTTTCCTCTAAATACAAAATGCTCTTTATCTTTTATTTTTGGATTTAACTTAATTGATAATTCACCCTCAAGTGATGGAACTTTTATCTCTTCTGAAAGTAGTATTTGAGTAAAAAACACTGGAACTTCAATATATATATCATCTCCATCCCTAATAAATTGTTCATCATCTTCAATATCAAAATGAACATATAAATCTCCTCTATGTCCACTATTTGATATATTTCCTTTAGCAGGAACTCTAAGTCTGTTGCCAATATTTACACCTGCTGGAATTTTTACAGTTACAACTTCTTCTTTATCAATGCCTCCAATGCCCCTACAAGTTGTGCAGCTCTCTTTTGCACTTTTACCTTTTCCATGACATTTTGGACACTCTTGAGCAAAAGTCATAAAGCCTTGTCGCATCATAACTTGTCCATGACCTTTACAGTAATCACATATATCAAATTTACCATCTTTTGCCCCAGTGCCTTTACAATCACTACAAGGCTCTTTATAGATAATTTCAATCTCTTTTTCACAGCCAAAAATAGCTTCATTAAAAGCTAAAGTTATCTCTAGTTCAATATCTAAATTATATGGCATTTGTGATGCTCTATTTGCTCCTCTATTGCTTGAACCAAAGCCAAAGTTTTCACCAAACATAGAGTTGAAAATATCCATAATATCATCCATACTAGCAGAACTAAAGCCACCAGCTCCTGAGCCACCTTTTAAGCCATCTTTACCATACATATCATAAATTCTTCTTTTTTCTTCATCACTCAAGATGGCATAAGCTTCATTAATAATTTTAAACTTCTCTTCAGCCTCTTTATCTCCTTGATTTTTATCTGGATGGTATTTTAGTGCCAATTTTCTATAAGCTTTTTTAATTTCTGTTGTTGTTGCATCTTTTGAAACTTTTAAAACTTCGTAGTAACAAAGTTCTTCCATATTTAAAACCTTTTATCTCTAATTTTTTGCGTAATTTTATCACAATATGTATATAATAATGGCAAAAAGTTAAGGAATTTTTATGGTAACTCATATTGTAATGATTAAGTTTAAAGAAAATACGCCAAATGAAAAAGTTTTAGAAATAAAAAAAGATATAGAAAATTTAAAAGATTTTATCAAAGAGATTCAATCTATGGAAGTTGGTTTAAATTTTGCAAATGAAGATAGAGCTATGGATTTAGTGTTAATATCTAAGTTTAATTCAAAAGATGATTTGAATAGCTATGCGATAAATTCAACTCATAAAGAAGTTATAAATAAAATAAAAGAAGTAGCAGAATATACAAAAGTAGTTGATTACGAAAATGAATAAATTAGAACCCTTTAAAAATTTAGTAGAAGCTTTCAATTCACTACCTGGAATTGGTGAAAAAAGTGCTTTAAAATTGGCTTATCACATTGTTACTAATGGCTCATATGATGGTATAAAACTCTCTCATGCAATAGAGAGAGCAGTAGAGTCTATTCATAGATGCAAAAAGTGCCACAATTTAAGTGAAGATGAGTTATGCCACATATGTAGCGATACAATGAGAAATCAAGAAAAGATATGCTTGGTTGAAAGCGCAAAAGATATTTTAACAATAGAAAAATTAGGACAATATGATGGTCTATACTATGTATTAAGTGATATTGATACATTTGATTTAGTTCACCTAAGAGATGCTCTAAAAGGAGTAAAAGAGTTAATTTTTGCTTTTGCTCCATCAATTGCAAGTGATACAATGATGCTATATTTAGAGAGTCAGCTAGAAGACTTAAACCTAAAATTTACCAAAATAGCCCAAGGTGTTCCAACAGGAGTAAGCTTAGAAAATATAGACACCCTCTCACTTGCAAGAGCAATTGAAGATAGAGTATCTATTTAACCAACAAGCAAAACAATAACCTAAAACTTAACACCTAAAAATTAACCCTCTCTCCATCAATAAATATTGCATCTGCTTGATTGCAATTTATAATTGATTGCAAGGCTATAGAGCCATCTGATGTATTGGCTAAATCATCTGGTAGGGTAAAAATTGCAAAATCTGCAAAATACTCTTTTTCTATTTTGCCTACTTTAATATCAAGAGCTTTACTTGCATTTGTGGTAACTGCATTTATTAAATTTAGAGCTAACTCTTTTGGCTCTATTTCAGTATGCATAATTAGAGCGCTTTTTAGTTCATCTAAAATTGAGAGTGAGTAGTTTGAGCTTAAGCCATCTGTTCCTAAAAGAAGATTTTTTACACTATTTATATCTAATTTCCCGCAATTTAAAAGTCGGTTTGAGCGAGGGCAGTGAATTACGCTTGAATTTGAACTATTAATTTGCTCAATCTCCTTTTTTTTCGCTTGTGTGCAGTGTGTAAATAAAGTTTTTTGCTCTTTAAAAGCACTTAAAAAGCCCTCAATTGAATTAACAGAGCTTGAAGTTTTAAAGAAGTTTTCAAATAACTCTTTAAAATCTCCTTTTGCCTCTTCTAGCCACTCTCTCTCAGCTTTACTCTCTAAAAAATGTGCTGTTAGCATTAAATTTTGCTCTTTTGCTATTTTTATAACTTCTCTAAGTAAAATTGGATGCACAGAGTAGGGTGAGTGTATTGCTACTGCTGGATAAAATTTATCATCTGCAATATCTTGCGACTCTTTAAGGCGCATTTTAAAATCGTTAAATAGAGCATCTACCATAGCAGGAGATGAGCCTATAACTTCATTAAAATATACTACTCTTTGTGGAGCATTTTTACACGCTTCTAAATCGGCTCCAAAGCTTGAGATTGCGCCAAATGTTGTAACACCACTTTTTAGCATTTGAGAAATTGCACTATTTAACTTCTCTTTTGTTAACTCTTTTACTAATGTATCTCTATTTTCAAATACGCTATATAGCCACTCTATAAAGCTTCCATACTTTAGTGTTGCACTATTTGCACTAAACTCTAAATGGGTGTGTGGATTTATAAACCCAGGATATATTACACTATTGCCACTAAAGTTTGTAACTTTAGCATTTGGAGATATTTTTAATAGATTCTTTTTGCTATTAATTGCTATTATCTTTTTATCAAACAATACTGCTTTATCTTTTAGGTATGAACCCTCTACAAATAGATATTTTGCTTCTAATATTTTTGCCATTTAAACCTTCTCTTATTACACTTTTTATAGAATTATAGCAAATTTAAAAATAAAGGTAGATTTTATGAAAATTGTAGTTATTCAAGGACCAAACTTAAATATGCTAGGTGTTAGAGAACAACACATTTACGGACCAATGAAATTAGAAGACATTCATGCACAAATGAAAAATTTTGCAGAGCAAAATGGTGTAGAGATTGAGTTTTTTCAAAGCAACTTAGAGGGTGAAATTGTAGATAAAATTCAAGAGTGTTTAGGTGATGCTGATGGCATTATTATTAATCCAGCTGCTTATTCACATACTTCAATTGCAATTAGAGATGCTCTATCAGCTGTTGAAATTCCTGCAATTGAGGTGCATTTAAGCAATATTCATGCAAGAGAAGATTTTAGAAAAAAATCAATTACTGCAGAGGTTAGTGCAGGAGTAATCGCTGGTATGGGACCGTTTGGATACCACTTGGCAATGGTTGGAATGATTCAAATTATGCAAGAGATTAAAGCTATGCAAGATGCTCAACAAGAGCAAGAGGCTTAATGAATTATATTGTTTTTAAAAACGAAAACGCACTCTACTATGAGTGTGGATATAGCTGTGATAATGCTCTTTTTCTTAAGCTTGGTAAAGAGAGTTTTTTTATAACTGATGGACGCTATGAGCTTGATGCAAAAGAGTCAATAAAAGATTCTAAAGTATTAATTACAAACTCTTTACTTGATGAGTTGGCTAAAATTTTAAAAAAGAGTAAAATTAAAAAAATCACAATTGACCCAATACATTGGGATATTGAGAGTTTTAATAAACTTAAAGAGCAAGTTCCTACAAAAATTAAATTTTTAGCTAACTTTTCACACAAAAAGAGAATTATTAAGAGTTCAAATGAGATAAAAAAGCTTAAAAAAGCTGTTAGTATTGGTAAAAAAAGCTTTAAAGATATTGCTAGGGCTATAAGCAACTTAGAAGGCTCAAGTGAGTTGGATTTAAACTTTTTGGCTGAATCAATTTTGCGCGATTACGGAAGCCGTGATATTAGTTTTGAGCCAATTTTAGCTTTTGCTGAAAATGCAGCAAAACCTCATGCAATGCCTACAAAAAGAGAACTAAAAGTTGGTGATTTAGTGCTTTTAGATGCTGGGGTTAAGTATAAAAGGTATTGTAGCGATAGAACAAGAACTGCCTATTTTAATGGAGATTTAGAGTTTAATATAAAGCAAAAATTTGCCTCTAAAAAGATACAAAAGGCTTATGATACTGTTTTAAAAGCACACGATGTGGCTATTA
>Ga0256828_1001220_pt1 | contig 16238 bp, 6 predicted proteins | sample CV88metaG_FD_185993 | JGI IMG/M metagenome (GOLD analysis project Ga0256828, IMG submission 185993) | Hydrothermal vent microbial communities from East Pacific Rise, Pacific Ocean - CV88 | ecosystem: Environmental > Aquatic > Marine > Hydrothermal vents | place: Pacific Ocean: East Pacific Rise...
AAGACTGGAGTAATTTTATCAGTAATTGATCATATAATGAAAAATAAAGATCTATATAATGTGATAGTCGATGTTTCTTCAGAAACAACTCTTATAGACAGACAAATAGCTTTAAGAGAAAGAGTAAGATATAAAGATATTATTACATTATTCACTGAACTTGCTGCATTCAATGAGAAGAAATTTGATGATATAGTAAAAGATTCAAACTTAGATTTAAATTTTAAAGTAGAGTTAAATGGATCAAGATTTGTATTTAATTCTCAATTAGTCAAAGATAAGCTTGAGAAAGGTTATGGAAACGTAATTGTTGATTTTAATAAATATCTTATAAATATTTCTGAAAAAGAAAAAAATAGTTTAGAGAACGATAATAATCATAAGAAAAATAGTGCGTTTGAACAAGTCGGTCAAGATATTGATAAACGAATTAAACTTCTCGAAGCTAAGAAAAAAGAACTCCAGGAAGAAATGCATAAATTAAGATTTAATCCTAATAATCTTGATGAAAATTATCTCAGAACAGCAATGAATAATTTATCAAATGAGTTACTTCAAATCGATAATGAATTAGCAGGACTTGTTACTGAAAGAAATACATCAAGCATTTACAGTACTTTATTAAACGATAATATGGTATCTAAAAAGATGAATGATGAAATTAATAAAATATTAAATGAAATAAAAGCAATTGATAATCAATTGAAATTGTATCAAAATAACCAATCATTTGATGATTCTTTGAGAAATGGCCTTCTTCAAAGAAGAGAAGAACTATCTCAAAAATACCAGAATTATGTAGGAGTTGATTCATTATCAAACTCCGAAAAAAATGATATATATTCTATTAATAGTTTTAAAAAATTCAAAGGATTTACGTTAAACTTAAAAGATGCAAAAGAAGAAATGGTTGGATTGTATGAATCATTAGCTAGATTGTTTTTAAATGAAGAAGGACTTGAAGCATTTATTCAAGAGGGAGTAACTACCACTGAAGATTTTTACAGAATTCTTCAAATGAGAACTCACTCAACAGAATCAACAGATATCCTTCAAAGAGCATTCATAGATATACATGAATCAATTGATGATGTGATAGATGCAATGATTGAGCAATTGAAAATGAATCTCGAAGCTGCTTATATTAATCAAAGAGAAAAAAATAGTATTATTTCTGCTCTTGATAAAGTGGTTGAAAAAATGTCTCAACATTATGAAAAACTAAGAAAAGAAATGATTCAAAGAATGATCAAGATTATTGCTTTAAGAATATTTAAACCATTTAATCACTCTTTCAAAAAAATGATCCAAAATGATGAAATGAAATTTAAAGAAGTTTCTTCAGGAATTCATCCATTAATTGCAAAATTATTGAAAGATCCTAATCATTTCAAAAGTTTTATTTTCGGATTTGACATGTTAGATGATCTTTATAAATTAATTTATTTAACTGATACGAAAAGATATATTATTGGTGCTTCGAGTGGAGGAAATCATGGGATTGATTATATCCAAAGAATGCCAGTAAAACTTAATAATATTAAAAATAGAATTGATTATGTTATCACTAATGTTCTTAAAATAGATAAAAATCCATTATGGATTGTTTCTAGACAAAAATTCTTTTTATCTTTACCTGAATATCTTTCTTTAGTAAAAGAGAGAATTTTTTCAAGTATAGACAAAGCAAATATAAAAGATTATTGTAAAATTGATTATCAAAAAATTTGGTCTGAAGGAGATTTTGGTAAAGTGCTTTCTATGGAAAATGCTCAAAAAATAGTCAATGAGCTTACTAAAAAATATAAAGAACTTGAAGACAAGAAGAAAGATAGAGACAAATGCTACGATAGTGCTAAAAATGATAAAAAGAAAAATAAGAAAAATTGTTCTAAACTTGCAAATGAAGTTAAAAAGATTGAAGCAGAAATTAAGAATAAAAAAGCAGCAATTGCAGCAATTGGTCTTAATGAAGAAAAATATCGATACATCGGTCCTAAATCAATGGAACATATGGTAGATGATAGATATTATAATGGAAAAAAAGATTCCAATGGTGAAAAATATAATGGACACAGTGATAAACATAAAAATTCATACAATAATAAATACAATTCACACAACACATATAACAAAAAATAAAATCATATAGGAGAATATCTATGTATAAATTTAAAGCAGATGGTTTAGAGGATAAATTAAAATATAGTAAACCTTTTTCATTCTTTGAGAGTGTCAGAGAAAAATTTCAAAAAGCAGGAAAGGATAATTTTCTTTCTTTAGAAGAAGCAGAAACTGCTTCTTCTGAGGTTAAAGATGATTCTTACAATGTTCAGAAAAAACTCACTAAAGAGATTTATGAAAATCAAGTTGACTATATGTCTAAAATTTACTCAAAACTTCACAAAGCAAATGTAAAAGAAGAGAAGAAAAAAGAGCTGGTTACTGAATCTTTTAATAGAAATGTATTCGAAGAAAAAGCAACGAAAGATCTTATTGCGATCAAAGAATTACTTGAGTTTACTTTTGAAGGAAAAGATGCAGCTTTTGACAGACTTAAAGATGAAATATTTGAGATGACTAAAGATGCTCTTAATGATGTAATTAATCTTTATCAAGAAACTGATGTTAAACCAAGATACATTTCTTTAGCATTGGCTCATAAAGAATTATCTGAGTCTGAAATTTTTAATATTTACAAAAGACACTTGAAAGAACATCTTCAAGAAAATTATATGAAACCAATTCTTTCTGGTAAAATTGAAGAACTTGAAGAAACAGAAAGTATTAAAAAATTCGCTAAATTTTTAACAGAAAATGGTATTGATACAGATTTAGATGCGTTAATTGCATATGTTCCATTTGAGAATCAATTGAAAGATTTCTTTGAAAATATGTTTATTCCTGAAGGTGCAAAATATAAAATTAATTTATTCATGGAATCTCAAGATGATGTTTATTATGAATTCTTTGATAAAAATGCTAAAATATTAACAGAGAGTATTGAAGAAAAAATTGGTAAAATTGTTTCATTAATTGCTCCATTCCTTTTCGATAAAGTAGTTGATGGTGTTGATGATATGGAAGTTGACCCAACTAAACTCGCAGGTGTTTCAATTGCTTGTAAAAGAGTGAATGATGGCCCAATGGCTTGTACTGTTTCTAAAAAAGAAGACGAAGATTCTGAAGGTTCTGAAGATTCAGATACGGATGATATCCCAATGGATGGAGTTCCATCTAATGAAGAAATTAATGAGAAATTGGATGAGGATGAAATTGATGAAAACCCTGAAGAATTATCTGATGATGCTGAAGAAGAATTAAAAGATGAAATGGAAGCTGAAATGATCGACGATGTTGTTGAAGGCGAATCTGAAGATGAAATCGAAAAAGAAGCAGAGGAAGAAGGCGAGACTGTTGAGGAAGAAAAAAAGGAAAAAGAAGAGTTAAAAGAATCCACGACTCTCGACGCTCCTAAAGAATTAACAGAAGCTCAAAAGAAAGAAATTGAAAAAGAAGAAGTTCAAAACGACGAAGCTTCGAATTTCTCTCTAGAAAACCCAGAAGCTCCAGTTGAAAAATAAAGAGGATTATTCCTCTTTATTTTTTTGTGTTTTTAAAAAAACAATCGAAAATAGATTTATTGAGAATAATATCAACTTAATCTATTTTCGATTGTTTTTCTTGTATTAAAAAGGATGATTTTTGATTAAATTTTATTCTTACAAAAACAATCCATTTTAGAATACATTGATATTATTATCAAAGTTTATCCATTTTCGATTGAAAATTTTTTGAGCGACTTTTTCCGGAGCTCAAAACAATATCAATCTAAACAAAAAAGAAATTCGATAAAGAGAGGATAAATAATGGCTGGATTAAATTTTGACGATTTAGTAAACGCTGCCAAAAATGCAAAATCAAATGAATTAGATAATCATTTAAAAACAAATTATCCTAATAATAATAGTTTAACAAGTTATATTAAAAAAACAATTATAGGATTAACTAGAAACATAGGAAGTGATTTTTCTCCATTTATTAATGGAAGATACGCAATTTATATGGTTAATGGTACTTGGTATGATCAATATGTTGCTCGTGTTGGATCAACGGAAGAACGATATATTTTATCAAAAAACAATAGAAGTACTAAGATGAACAGTGCTTTAATAAATGAATTTGGTGTAGATAATGTTGCTTTTCCAATGTTAGCAACAGATATTGATATACCTGAGATTACTAAAGAGTACGTAAACGTTAGTACTCGTTCACAATCATTATCAACATATCAAAGAGAAATTGTATTACCTGAATTTAGTATTTCATATTTAGAAAACCAATATTTGGATATCTTTAGATACCACGAAGCTTGGCATAAATCAATAGAATTATATAAAAGAGGAGTAATGGGAAGTTCTGCTTCAAATGACAGAACCAATTCTCCATATTTCTATGATGTGCCATATATGAATGGTATCTGGGTTGTTCTTTATGATATCCAATATAGAATCAGAGCGCTATTTTATTTGGTTGGGGTAAGACCAGTGAGTCTCCCAATAAAACAACTTATTGGAAATCGATCTGATTCAAAAATGACTGTATATAATATACAATACAAGGGAGTATCGATGTATTATAAAACATTTGATGCAGACGAAACAGATTTATTCTCAGATAATACTAATTCAAAATTAGAGACAAAATTTAGAGAACATATATTAAAAACATCAAAATAATTAGGAGAAAATAATGAAAGAAATTACAGAAAGTTTTAAAACTGCTTTAAAAAGATTATTAAAGAAAGAAGCTGGATGGGTTAATGATCCAGATGATAGAGGCGGAGAAACTTATAAAGGAATAGCAAGAAATTTTTATTTACAATGGGAAGGATGGAAAATTATTGATTCAATAAAAAAAGAAATTTATTTTCCAGAAAATCCTTCTAAAAAAGATATAAAAAAATTAAATAGTATTCTTGAGTCAGATGAGAGAGTAAATGAAGCTGTTCAAAAATTTTATAAAGAAAAATATTGGGATCCAATGCACGGTGATGAGCTTGATCCAAAAATCGCTTCTAAACTCTTTGGTTTTGCAGTGAATTCAGGTACAGGAAAAACTGCAGTAAAATATCTTCAAAGAGCAATGAATTATTTAAATAGAAATGGCAAAGATTTCCCTGATCTAGTAAATGATGGTATTTGGGGACAAAAAACAAAAAATGCTTATAATATTTTAAAAAGACAAAAAGTACTTGACATTCTTCTACAAGTAATTAAATGTTTACAATGTTCTCATTATTTAAAATTAATGGACAAAAATGAAAAATATGAAAAATATAGAGGGTGGTTTAGAAGAATAGATGATTAATTTCATTTACCCTCTCAATTAATTTAAAAAGGACAAAAAGATGATTCAAAGCTTTGAAGAAAAATTATTGAGTTACGAAAATTTAATTCAAGATAAATTCAATGTTCAAAATCCTTATTTATTAAAAACAGGAACTTTAGGAACTTTAATCAATATTCTATCTCAACAAGACATAGATACTTATAATTATTATCAAAAAGTATTCCAAGAGATGCATCCTGCTTTAGCAAGAGACTTCAACTCAATGTTATTTCATGCATCATTCTATGATGTAAATATTGAATTAGCCCAACCTCCAATTTATAGTGTCTATTTTAAAGTACCAGATATAAATACAGATAATTCAAGATATTATGAGTATATTATTGATAAAAATACAATATTTACGAATGACTTAGGATTTAAATTTATTATTCCTCATAAAATTCAAATTATTCAAACATCTGATCAAATTAAAGCGTGGATGTATTCTGATACTGAAGGAAAAGTTCAATTAAACATTACAAGTACCATTTTGCAAGAAACAAATGGAACTGTTTATTTAGTAAAATATGATTTTGTAAAACAACTTGAAAGACAATTTTATAAATACATTGTGCCAAAATATGATTATGGTACTTCATATTATTTCGATATAAATATCAATAATTATCAAGAATTAAATGATATTAGAGCTTGGGTAACCCCAAATCCTCAAGAAACGGGAAAATATATAACAACCAATGATTTGGAAAAATTTGATAAAGAGGATATTGCGTATTCTTTTGGTATTGACGAATATAAAATCAAATATTTTACATTTGGAAGTACAAGATATAACAAAGATATTTTCTTAGACATCAAAGAAAAATTATTAACTTTCAAAACAGGTGATGGTATTAGAGGTGCTAAGTTAAAAGAGGGAGATGAAATCTTCATTGAACTTGATATAACTAAGGGAGAAAAGGGTGTTCTGGAAACTCTTAGTTTCTATGTTGATAATATTACTGTAAAAAATGTTACTTTAGATGGTAAAGAATATTTCTTTAAAACAGTATTCAATGGATTTGCCAGTGAAGCTGGTAGAGACAGTAGAAGTGTAGAAGATGTAGAAAGCATCAAAACCAAGATTCAAGAACAACTTCAAACAAGAAATAGTATTACTACTCTTGCTGACTTTGAAAGAGCATTTACAATAAATGATTCAAAACCATTCATAGATAGTAAATTTATTGATAATAAATCTGTTGTTTTTGCATTTAATGTACTGAAACATAATAGCGAAATTGTTGACACAACTTCATTGAACTTAACAGAAGATCAAATTTCTTCAACTCCGTTTTTTCCCGAAATTGATTATAATGGAGTAACAGTGATTTCCCCATTTTATTATAAAAGGAAAAATGAAAATATCACAACAGCTTATCAAGTAATTCCTTCTATTGAAGTAAATCTATACATATCCTCTTCAATCAACCAACTGCTTGCATTAGATAATGATATTGATTTAAGAATAGAATATGATTTTGGAAAAAGAAAATCTTACTTAAGATTATATAATACAAAAGATGATTATACTTATCAATTAAGATGTAATCAATTTACATGTACATTTAACTTTGGAAATGGATTTACTTATGAAGTTAATGAAATGTATACAGATACATTTTGTATTGTAAAAGAACCTATATTTGATTTCGAAGTAGACATAATTAATGATAATGGTCAATTATTATTTACTAGATTTAATTATAGATCACCAGATACTGAATATTACCAATTAAGGAAAAGTCAAGAGATTTATAAATATTATTTACAAATTGATCCACCAGATTTTAATATTTCTGATGTTGGGACAAGTGCAACTATTGATTATCTTCAAGATGAATTGGAAGATATTTTAAGTACAGTAGAAGAGTTGTATTATCCAATACAACAAGGAGAACTCCCGTATTTACTAAGATTACCATTTGTGTCAAAAGATTTCTTTGATTCATTATCTTATCAAAGTTTCTTTGATTTAATTGATACTTTCTTTAATATTACATCAAATGAAGATAAGTTTGGTTTAACTTCGAGAGTTCAGCAATCATTCTATGATACAATAGCGATAAATACAAAATACCTACCATACATCTTTAAACAAAACTATAGTAATATTACTACTCCAAAAATACCAGTAATAGTCCAGATGACAATTGATAGACAAAATCTGGAGCTAAGCATTTATGATACTCAAAGTGATTTAGAGTTTGATATAACTATAAAAATAATTAGATTTTTAAGTGAAAAAGAAGGATTCCAAATATCTTTCTTTGAAAGTGAATTAGAAAATTCAATATTAAATGAAATAAACGTGGATAGAGAAATACTTAAAAACTTCAATATTGTTGCACCAAGACAGTTTGTAGTAAACGATCCTGATATTATATATTATAATTTAGGAAAAGATATGTCTGCAACAGATATAGTAAACTTTATCCCACCGTATTTTCATTTTGATTACAACAACATTATCATTGACACAACAATATATTAATAGAACTATAAGGAGAAATGATGGCAGATTATGATATCACATTACAAGATTTTAACCCAGTGGACCCAACAACTACAACAACTGATACTGAGTTAACTAATTTAGACACAATACCTATTGCGTCAATGACTGTCCAAGATATTAAAGATTATATGGATTTTCTTGCAAGAAATGCAGGGATTATGTCTGAGCAAGATATTGAAACATTTGTAAATGAATTGATTGCTCGAATGGGAATAGTATCTAAGCAAGATTTACTTGATCTTGCTGATGGTATTTTAAGAGAAGTTGGTGCTATGCCAACTGAAGATATTATTGCTTTAATTGATCAAAAAGTTCAAGAAAAAATTCTTGAATTAAATGATAATATTGATTACATCAATAGTATAAAAGATTCTCTTGAAAAAAGAATCGATGCATTTGAAAATGATTTGACAAATGTTAGAGGAGATATTGAAGCAAATTCTTCAGAAATCTCTGATCTAAAAAATGAATTGAGATTAAAATACGAAAGTATTGATAAAGCGTTTGAAACACTTGAGAGAATTATTCAGATATTAATTGAGAATAAAGATGTTTATGATGCAATCAGACAAGAAGCAACTCTTAGAGCAGCATCTGATGATCAAATCAAAGCAATAATTTACAATGAAATATCTAAAGTTCAATCAAGTATAGATGAATTAAAAAATCAATTAACTTATGTTCAAAATGATACTTCATCAAAATACAATTCTCTAAAATTAAATATAGAAACTGAATTAAATCAAGTAAAAATATTAATTGATTCAATTGAGAATGATGTTGCTTCTAATAAAGCACTAATTAGTACAATTATTTCAAGTACAACTGATCTCCAAGAAAAACTTGATATACTTAAACAATTTGACCAAGATGGTACAATTATTCAAGCACTTCAAGATCTGGAAGCATATAAAGCAACTATTGATCAAGAACTTGCCAAAATAAGTGCAATTGAAGCGGACTTTGATTTATTCAAATCGGAAATTGATTTAACATTATCAACTGAATTGAAAACTTTAAGTGATAAAGTTGATGGTGAAGCTACTTTAAGATCATATGAAACTCTGAATAATACAAAAGCAATCGAGCAAGAAATTCAAGAAAGAAAACAAGCTTTTTCTATTTTAGACCAAAATATTCAACAAAATAAAATTGAATTAGAAAACGAAATTCAAAATGCAAATAATAGTATTACTGATATTCTTAAAAAAGTAAATGATGTTTATGCTGAATTAACTGATTTAATTGCTGAAGAAAGAACTGGAAGAATAGATCAAGATTCTGCTCTTCAAGTAGAAATGAGAAATGAATTTGCTAATGTTTATGATAAAATTTCTTCTCTTGATTTTACAGATGTTATTTCTAAAATTCAGACAAACGAAATTGCTTTAAAAAGCTACAGTGATAACATTAAAAATAATTTAGATGTATTCAAAACAGAGATTACTCAAAGTGTAACTCAAACTAATGATTTAATTACTGAAAAAGTTGAGTATATGAAATCTCAAGTATCTAATGAAGCAATCATTAGAACACAAGCTGATGAAGAGTTAAAATCTTCTTTACTTCTTGAGATAAATAAAAATGTTGCTCAAATTGAAACTTTGCAAAACAACATTAATGTTCTTGTAAATACTGTGAATAATCTTGCAGCATCAAATGTTCAAGATCCAGATGCTATTAATATTTTAGTAAAAGACTTAACTAATTCAGTAAATGCTTTGCAATCAACTTATGATCAATTATCTGCAAATTTTGATACATATCAAACTAACCTAAATAATGAATTCCAAGTTGTAAAAGACAATTTTACAATATTAAGAGATGGTTATTTTGATGCGGTTACTACAGAAGCTGATGCAAGAAAAGCAACAGATAATAATTTATTAAATGAAATTTCTTCAATTAAAGGGATTGTAACTAGCATCGTTTCAGGAATTGACACAACTAAAGCAAGATTTGAGTATGTTGTGCCTCAACTTGAGAGAAATACTGACGATATTTCGATTTTAGTTTCAAGTATTGCTGATGTCAGAGATAATCTTGATAATAAATATATGAGTTATATAACTGATTTAAATCAAAGAATACAAGATTTAAATAATAGTATTATTGAAGAAATTAATAATAGAAATCAAGCAATTGCCGACACTGTTGCAAAAATCACTGCAGAATCTGTTAAAAGATCTGAAGCAGTAAATACATTGGACGCAAGAATCACTGAATTATATAATGAAGTAATTGGTAAATACAGTGATGTCGATACTAAAATTAATGAAGAGATTCAAAATAGAATTGATGCAATTGTAGCATTAAAAACTTCAGTGGATACTTTAATTCAAAATATTGATATGAAAGTTCAAGATCTTCAAACTGATTTATCAATTGAAGTTCAAGGCAGAATCAATGCTATCTCTGATTTATCAAAACAACTTCAAGATGAAGTAATTGCAAGAACTCAAGCAGTCAACCAAGTTCAAGAAAATCTTGATGACGAAACATCTGAAAGAATAGCGAAAGATCAAGAGTTAGAAACGGCAGTTAATGCCTTAACTTCAAGAATTAATGCCCTTCTTCAAGGAACAACTGAAGATTTAGATTCTCTTAAAGAAATTATTGATTGGATAAATAAATTAAAATCTGATAAAGAAGATATTTTAACAGGAATTATTGATAGAATTAATTCAACATATACTGAAATAGTTAACCAACATAATTCAGACAAAGAAGAATTAAATGCCGCGATTGCTCAAGTTCAATCTAATTTAGATAATGAAGTTGTATTAAGAGCACAGTTTGACCAAAATCTTGATGCTAAAATCTCTCAAGAGATTCAAGATAGAATTGCTGGTGATGATTCTCTACAAGGATTAATTACTTCATTAGAAACAACAGTAAATGATTATTATAATGAAGTTCTAAATAAAATCACTACTGAAACTTCAGAGAGAAAACAAGCAGATACTGATATCTACAGTAAAATTGCTGAAGAAAAACAAGTAGTAATTGGTTTAATCGATGAAGCAAAAACATTAATTCAAGAGGAATCTCAAACAAGAGAAGCTGAAGATACTGCAATAAACAGTAAGATTAATGATATAATCCAAGATATTGCAAATAAATTCAATGATTTCAATATAGAAAAAGATTCTATATGGGCTGAGTTTAATAAAATATATTCAGTTGCTCCAGAAGATTTCAGAAACTTCCAGGCTGTTCTTGATAAAATCAATTCATTTGAAAGTGCGCTTGATGCAAGAATTACTGGACTTGATCAAAAATTCGTAGATATTACAGATGACATTCAAGCAAAATTATCTCAAGAGATCAATGATAGATTAATTGTAGATAAAGAAATCAAAGATAAATTAGCGGTTGAAACATCTGAAAGAATAGCGAAAGATCAAGAGTTAAATAATTTAATCCTTGAAACTAAAAACGAACTTGCTTCTGATATTACTGATCTTGATACAAAATTATCTCAAGAGATCAATGATAGAAAAACAGAAGATTCAAAACTTGATTCATATATAAAAGATGAAGTTCAAGCGAGAATCAATGATGTTTCTAGATTAGAAAGTGAAATCTCATCAAATGCTTCTGAAATTGAAACAAAATACACTGAACTTGATTCAAAAATAACTAATGAAATTACTACTAGAGAAAATCAGTATAATGAATTAGATTCTAGATTGAATACAGAAGTTCAAGATAGAAGAAATGATGTTGATCAAGTAAGAAATGCGTTAACTCAAGAAATATCAAGAGCTTCAAACATGGAGAATTATATTCTTGGTATAGCAAACGATAATAAATCAAAAATTGATTCAATGCTTAAAGATGCGAATGAAACAGTAGATTCATTTAAAGAACTTTCTGATAAAATTGATACAGTAGAGAGTGATTTAAGCACAAGAATTCACACAAATGAAGTAAAAATTGATTCAAATTATGCTGAGTTAAGAGCAGCAATTGATACTGAAATTCAAGATAGAAGAACTTCAGATGAAACCTTATACAATTCATTACAAAACGAAACTGATTCAAGAATTACTCAAGATAGAATCTTGAATGATAAAATTGATACAGAGATCAATAATCGAATTCTATCAGAAGATACTCTAAGAAAATCAATTTCTGATGAAGCAGTATTTAGACAAGCGGGTGATAAAACTCTTGATGATAAAATTTCTCAAGAAATTCAAGAGAGAACAGATGAAGTTGCAAGACTTGATACTCTGTTAAACAACGAAACACTTGCGAGAATAGATGCTGATCAAAATCTGCAAAATGAAATTGATGCGTTGATAGTGAGAGATGATGAATTAAATGCTAGAATTGATGAGCTTGAAGGAAATAATAATACTGATCATACTGAGTTCAGAACAAGAATTACTTTACTTGAAAGCAGATTCGAAGATTTAATTGGTGGAGCTCCTGAGACTCTTGATTCACTTAAAGAAATTATTGATTGGATAAATTCAATTGATACAGAGAATGATCAAGATTTAGCAAACTTTATAACAACAGCTAATGCTAAAATTGATGATTTATATACTAAATTGGATGAAGAGAGAAACCAAAGAAGTGAAACTGATCAAACAATTATCGCAGCACTTGATCAAGAAGTCCAAGATAGAAAAGAAGCAGATACTTTAATTCATCAAAGAATTGATAATGAAATCAATGATAGAAAAACTCAAGATGAAATTCTTGATACTAAAATAACAACAGAAACTGACAGAGCAAAAACAGTTGAGGCTGATCTTCAACAACAAATCGATTCAATCAATGATGATTGGAAAGAAGCGGATGCTGTTCTTGATGCAAAAATCAATGATGAAATCTCTAGAGCAAAAGATGCTGAAGGTAATTTAATCTTCAATCAAGATATCCAAAGAGATGGAACAATTGCTCAAGATTTAACAGAAGCTATCAATATAGTTGATGAAAAAGTAGAGAGTAATGTTGTAAGAATTGATGCAGATATCACTTCAAAATACAATGAATTATCTGCAGTAATTGATAAAAATACTTCTGGTATTGCAAGTGAAGCTGCTGAGAGAAAATTACAAGATAGTAATTTAGAGCAAATGATAGTAACTGAGACGAATGACAGAATTAACTCAGATAATATTTTAACAGGAAAAATAAGCAAAGAAGTTCAAGATAGAACCGATGCAGATGCTAAAATCAATCTAAGAATAGATGATTTAGATGATAAAAACACAACAGAACACACTCAATTAGATTCTAGAATAGATATTTTAGAAACTAAAATCTCAAACATTCTTGACGGATCAACGTTAGATCTTGATTCTTTCAAAGAAGTAGTTGATTACATCAATTCCGTAGATTTAGAGAATGATAATGAATTAGCTGCATTTATTTCAAGCACAAATAGTAGATTAGATGATCTACAAACACAAATTGATGCTGAAGTTCAAAATAGAAAACAAGCAGACACATTATTAAAAAATCAATTTACTTCTGATTTAAATAATGAAATTGATGCGAGAATTCAAGGAGACCAAGATCTTAAAGAATATATTGATGCAAAAATTCAAGAAGAAGAATCTTCAAGAATTAATAAAGACATTGATCTTCAAAATCAAATCAATGATCTAGCATTAAGAATCCAAGCAGTTCTTGATGAATCAAAAACCTATACAGATCAAGAAGTTCTTAAAGAGACAAATGCAAGAATCTCTGCAGATGATAGTTTATCTGTAAGAATCAATCAAGAAGTTTATGATAGAACTGAAGCGGATAATGATTTAAGAGCATTAATTAATGCAGAAGAAACTGCAAGAATAGAAGCAGATACTCAATTAAGAACAGATCTTGAAAATGAAATTTCAGAAAGAACATCGAAAGATCAAGAATTAGAAACATCAATCAACAATGAAATCTCTAGAGCAAAAGCTGCAGAAGGAGATTTAGTATTCAATGATGATATCGTTGATGAAAATGGAATTGTTGCAGATAATATCACAGATGCTGTTAATATAATTGACACAAAATATCTTGATGAAATTACATCATTAAATGATAGATTAAATGCTGAAGTAGAGGCAAGAAAAATTGCGGATGAAGATCTTGATCAAAGAATCACAGATGAAGAATCTGCGAGAATCTCTGCTGATGGTGATCTTGAGTTCGATGATGATATCAGAAATGAAGATGGTACTCCAGTTGATAATTTAACAGATGCAGTTAATGCAGTTAATAAAAAATACAATTCAGTATTAAGAAACCTTGTATCATTAAAAGCAGAAATAGAAGCAATAAGAACACAATTAAATGGATAAGGGAGGGAACTCTCTATCCATTTAATTCTTTGTCGGAACAAAAAATAAATCTATATAAGGAGAAAAAAGATGGCAATCCAACCATATGAAGTAGCAAATTTTAACTTAATTCAATTTGCAACAATATACAATGATTTCATTTCATCACAACCAAAAGAATTAGAAGTAGAATATATTGACGCTAATTTTAATAAATCGATTATCAAAATCCAAAATGTAGGGATGATAAAGGATATTCTTAGCACAGATCTTGCAGCAGAAACTCAAGCAAGAATTGATGCAGATAATCAAATTAAACAAGATTTACTAGACACTAGTTCAACGTTAACATCAAAAATTGATTCAGAGATTCAAGCAAGAGAGATGGCAGATGATGCTATTTTAACTAAATTATCTGAAACAGATACTAAAGTTGCAGAAAATACTCAAAACATCACTATTACTCAACAAAACTTAACTTCTCTTGACCAAACATTAACAGAGAAAATCAATAGAGAGATTAGTGATAGAACTGAGGCCGACATTGCTTTAGATAAAAAATATTATGATATCACTGAGGCTGAAAAAGCAGCAAGAATTGAAGAAGATTCTAAACTTGATGCAAAAATAGTTGAAGTTGATGACAGATTAACTTCTGCGATAACTCAAGAAACTCAAGATAGAATTGATGCAGATGCTTCTTTAAAAGAAACATTAATGAATGAAATTACATTACAAGTTTCTACAGAAAAAACTAGAGCACAAACTGCAGAGGGTGATCTTGATTTTAATGAAGATATTAGAGATGCTAATGGTGAAAAAGCAACTAATTTAACAGACGCAATTAATATTGTTGATAATAGAGTTCAAGCTATCGTTGAAGGATCAAGTGTTGATCTTGATAGTCTTAAAGAAATTGTAGACTATATTAATGCTGTTGATCTTCAAAATGACAATGAATTAGCTGCGTTCATCACAAGTGTAACTAAAATTACTGGTCTTTCTGGTGAATATACTCCATTCGTTGATGCAAAATATATTGCTGAAGCAACTTCTTTATATGATGCAGATAAAAAATTAGATGCAGCAATTGCAGAATTATCTGATAGCACAGACTCAAGAATTATTGAACTTCAAACAAAAGATGAAGAGATTATTTCAAGAATCGAAGAAGATGAAGCAAAAATTTCAGCAAATGAAACTGAAATTGACGCAACTAAACTCAATTTAACTTCTGAAATACAAAGAGCTCAAGCTGTGGAAGAAACAATTAAACTTGATTTAACTACAGAAGCTGAAAGAGCGAAAGCGGCAGAAGGAGATTTAGAGTTTGATGAAGGAATCAAAAATGAAGATGGTTCTACTCCAGACAATCTAACAGACGCTATTAACGATGTTTATAGAGAATGTTCTATAAATTCAGAAGAAATAAACCAATATTTAGATTCACTTTACAATTAATAAGGAGACCAAATGGCAACATTAACAGATGATATTAAAATTGTATTATCGAAAGTAGCAGAACTTTCAAAAACATACACAGATACTAAAGTAGCTTCTGAGATAGAAGCTGCTATTGAAAATTACTCAACAGAAATAGGCGCATCTGCTGAAGAATTAAAAGAATATATAAAAGCATTAGATTCTCTTGATTTTAATGATGATGGAATATTAGATGCATCAGTTGTTACTCAAAAGATAGCATCTAATGAAGCAGCAATTGCTGATTTAAAAACACAAATCCAAACTTTGTCTGAAAAAGCATCAAAAACATTAATCGATGTAAATACATTCAAAACAGAAACAACTACAAAAATAACTGATTTGGATACTAGAGTTCAAGCTTTAGAGTCAGAAGAAGATGAAGTTATTTCTGGAAATTTTAGTGAGTCTTTTGAGTATATGCCTAGAAAATCATATACTGTAAAAAATGAAAAGTATTTTAAAGACGAATTAAAATTTACTCCATCAGAAGCAGCTCAAAAACTCATCATTAACGGAGCAATATCTTATAGACCTAATGATAGAAGCTGGTA
>Ga0256828_1001221_pt1 | contig 16227 bp, 17 predicted proteins | sample CV88metaG_FD_185993 | JGI IMG/M metagenome (GOLD analysis project Ga0256828, IMG submission 185993) | Hydrothermal vent microbial communities from East Pacific Rise, Pacific Ocean - CV88 | ecosystem: Environmental > Aquatic > Marine > Hydrothermal vents | place: Pacific Ocean: East Pacific Rise...
TAGCTTTATATCCCAAAGCTTCTTCTTTTAGTTCAGCAATTCTTAACTCATCATCTATGGCACTTTTGGCATCTGTTAGTGCTTTTTTTGTACTTTTAATAAATTTAGCTATTTTAACCATAGCATTAGGTAATTTATCTGGTCCCAAAAAGAGTATGGCAACTACTGCAATTAGAAGTATTTCGGTAAAACCCATTCCAAACATTACTTTTCCCTTTAACCTATTTTAGGTTTTAATTTTCAATTACTGTAATTTTATCTAAAAAGATTGAGAGTTAGGTCAATATCCAAAGAGAGGATATTAAATTATTTATTTCTGATTGAAATGAAACTTAATATCCTCTTCTCCATTGTGGTACTCTTTGTTTGCCCATTTTAGATTGATTTTAAAGTTATTACTTTTATTGTTTTCAGTTTGATTATTATCTGAAATTTTATTTGTTACTTTTTTTTGAGTTTGGGATCTATTTTTATCCATTATTTGATTAATAGTTTTCCCATTAATAGTACAACCTGAAAGAAGAAATAGCATTGTAGATATTGCTACTCCTTTTAGTATAAATTGAGTTTTATTAGAGGTTTTCCATATCTTTGATAGTTGCAAGTAAAGCTCCTAGTTTATTTTTTACTTCTAGATATTCTAGTTCAGGTATAGAATCAGCTACTACTCCAGCACCTGCTTGAAGTGTAATTGAATTTGGTTTAATTAATGCAGTTCGTATAGCAATAGAGCTATCCATTTCTCCATTAAAAGCAAAATAACCAATAGCACCTGAATAGAAACCTCTTTTTAGTTTTTCATACTCAGCTATTAGTTCCATTGCTCTAATTTTTGGAGCACCTGTCATAGTTCCTGCTGTAAAAGTTGCACGAAATAGGTCAAAAGCATCTTTGTTTTCATCTATAATTGCTTCTACATCACTAACCATGTGCATAACATGAGAGTATCTTTCTACTCTCATCATGTCAGTAACCTCTACAGTACCTACTTTTGCAACTCTACCTACATCATTTCTACCCAAATCAATAAGCATAAGATGTTCAGCACACTCTTTTGGGTCATTTAGCATCTCTAATTCTAGCTCTTTATCTCTTGCATGAGTTTTACCTCTTTTTCTCGTTCCAGCTATTGGTCTGAGTAGTATTTCATTATTTGTTAATCTTACCATAACTTCAGGAGAAGAGCCACATATAGAAAAATCTTCAAAATCTAATAAAAATAGATAAGGGGAAGGATTTTTAGAACGCAATACTCTATAAAAACTTAGAGTATCAATCTCTCCTTTTTGAGTATATCTATTAGATAATAAGATTTGGAAGATATCTCCACTTTTTATCATCTCTTTTGATTGAGATACAAGTTTTTTAAATCTCTCTTCTTCTATAGAAAACTCTCCCTCACCTTCTAAAATAGCAGGAACAAGAGGTTGAGGGCTAAAACTACTATTTAATATTTTTTCTATTTGAGAAACCTCTTTTGTATATCTATTATCATTTTGAACTATAGTAAGAGTAGCAGTTTTATGAGAAAATGCTAAAATAATAGCAGGTCTAACCAAATCTAAATCAGGTGTATTTAAAGGGTCAGTTAAATTATTCATATAAGGTTTAAGTACTGGTTCAAATACTTTAACCATATCATAGCCTATAAAACCTATAAATCCATCTACAAAAGAAAATCCAGTTTTTTTAGCTAACTCTTTATATCTGTTTTTATCTAGTTTTTTATAATAATTTTGTAAAAAACTAAATGGGTCATCTGAAATTTTTTCTATTGTACCTTTTTTATTGGTAAAGTAGGTCTGATTTTCTTTATAAGTAACTCTCTCTATACTACCTATTGTAATAAAAGAGAAATTACCATCGCTACTATTTACCACACTCTCAAAGAGCATGGTAATCTCATTTTGGAAAAGTGATTTCACTTTTCCATACATCGCAACAGGTGTTAGTTGGTCAAATAGAAGTTGCTTAATCATTTATAATAACTATGGCATTTTTGTAATATAAGCATCTTTTGCGATATTAGCTCTAACTTTTGCAATATCTTTTTGTGCTGCTGTTTGACTATAGTATGGTCCAACTAAAACTCTAGTTGCCATTCCATTTTCTGTATCCATAGTTTTATATTTTAAATGATTTGCTTTTACTTTTTTAATTGCATTACTTGGGTCTTTGAAAGCACCTACTTTAATATAATAACCTCTTGTTGTTTTTGTAGTCTCTTTTTTAGCTGGTGTTTTATGCACAACTTTTTTCTTTTTAACTGGTTTGTACTCATTTTTATGTATAACTTTGTGTTTTACAACTTTAGGTGCTGTATGTGTTATCTCTTTTTTGACTCTATGGTCTCTTAATGGTATTTTTTTACTTGATGTTTTATTTCTATCTGCTATAGGAGTTGTTGTATTCTCTTTTTTATCATCAATATTTTTTGCTGTATTATCTGTTGTTCTACTAGTTGCTATAGCTGTAGTTGCTGCTACTCCTGTAGCTATGGCTGCTGTAGTTGCTACTGAATTCCCACTAATTTGCGTTGTTGTTTCACTACTTAGACTATTGGTTGCATTGTTTTCATCATCACTACCTAGAATAAGCTTAGTAATTACAATAGATATAACTAAAATAATAAATAAAAGAGCAAGTAGAGTTAAAATATTTTTTAACTGTGCCTTTTTATTGTTGTCTGCATCCTCAATAACGATGTCATTTAAATTTTTACTTTCCATTCAAGTCTCCATTTTTTTAAAACAGAGTATAACACAAAAATGGTTATTTGATACCGTAAAATCACATTTTTTTAATAGGAAGTGTTATTTTATTGTAATTTTTTGGCAGATTTTTGTCTGGTAGTATTTTGCATCTTTTAGACGACTTAATTTCCAGTATTTGTTTTATTTTTTCAACTTCTTTATATACATCTGTTATACTATTATGTTTTATAGGTATAAATATTTGAATAAGATTTTCTTTGCTACTTTCATAAGTATAAAAATTTGTAATATACAAAGATTTTAGGAGATGTTTGAGTAGATGATAAAAGTGACTATTTTTATCTTTTTCATACTCTAAAACAATATAATTGATATGATTATCAGTAATAAGTGGTAGAGCAATAGTAAATTCTCTATTTAAATGTTGTTCTATAAGCAGGGGAGTAGGTGGAGTATCTATTTTTTCAAACTTACTATAAAAAGTTCGATTGTTGAATTTTATTTTATCAACAATCGAATCCCTTTGAATATAATAAAAATTAGTGTCAAACTCTAAATCAAAAATTTTTATCTTCAAGGCTTAATAAATTGGTTTATCATATATAATAAAATTAGAGGCTAATTCCCTCATCTCATTTTTAATTTTTGCATGTAGTTCTGTATCATTTATATTATCGAGAACATCAGCTATTCTATTTGCAATAATTTCAAGTTCAGTCTCTTTCATTCCTCTACTAGTAAGTGCTGCTGTTCCTATACGAATACCAGAGGTAACAAATGGGCTTCTAGTTTCACCTGGAACAGTATTTTTATTTACCGTAATACCAGCATCTCCCAAAGCTTTGTCTGCATCTTTCCCTGAGAACTCTTTATCTAAAAATGAGACTAATACTAGATGATTATCTGTTCCATTACTAACTAGATTATATCCTCTTTTTATTAGTATATCAGCTAATATTTTTGTATTTGCTTTGACCTGTTTAGCGTAATCTTTCCATTGAGTGCTTAGGTTATGTTTAAATCCTACAGCTTTAGCAGCTATTACATGAACCAATGGTCCACCTTGGAGACCTGGAAAAATTGCTGAATTGATTTTTTTGGCAATATCTTCATTATTTGTCATAATCATACCACCTCTAGGACCAGCTAAAGTTTTATGTGTAGTAGTTGTTACAACATCAGCATAAGGAAATGGACTAGGATGTTCATTTGCACAAACAAGACCAGCAATATGAGCAATATCAGCAAAAAGAATTGCTCCAACCTCATCAGCTATCTCTCTAAATTTTTTGAAATCAATCTCTCTAGGATAAGCAGACGCACCACATACAATAATTTTTGGTTGGACAATTTTGGCTATTTCCATTACTTTATCATAATTGATATATCCATCAAGTTCAACTCCATATGTAAAACTTTGATAATTTTTACCAGAGAAGCTAGGTTTACTACCATGAGTTAGATGTCCACCATGGCTCAAATCCATACCCAAGATTTTATCACCAGCTTTAAGTAAAGCTGCATAAACAGCACCATTTGCTTGGCTACCTGAGTGTGGTTGAACATTTGCATATTTACAATTAAATAGTTCACAAGCTCTATCAATAGCAAGTTGCTCTACAGTATCAGCATTTTCACATCCACCATAGTATCTTTTTGCTGGATAGCCTTCTGCATATTTATTAGTCAAAACTGAACCCATAGCCTCCATTACAGCAGGAATTGTAAAGTTTTCACTTGCTATCATTTCCAAATGTTCAGTTTGTCTTTTTAATTCTTGATTAATTGCATTAAAAATCTCTGGGTCAAATCTCTCTATCTCATAACTCATTTTTATCCTTTATTATATATTCGTTTAGTTTATGTTCGCTCTGAAGCTCTTTTTTTACAAGCATTGACATCTATACAGAACATCCCTTTGCCTTTTTTGGCAGGTTTTAACTCTTCTAATATATTATGTCCACACTTTTTACATACTTTTGTTGCATCTATTTTAGGTTTTTCTGTTTCTGGTCTCATAGCAGGAAATAGTAGTACATCTCTAATTGAGTGTTGGTTTGTTAGCATCATAATTAATCTATCAATACCTATTCCCTCTCCTGCTGTTGGAGTCATACCATAGCCCAATGCTCTAACAAAATCAGTATCCATGTGCATAGCTTCATCATCACCTGTTACCTCTTTTGCTTCTACTTGAGATTTAAATCTCTCATATTGGTCTATTGGGTCATTTAGCTCACTAAATCCATTAGCAATCTCCTTTCCTGCCACAAAAAATTCAAATCTTTCTGTAACTTCTGGATTTGTATCACTTCTTCTAGCTAGTGGAGATATATCAACAGGATAGTCTGTAATAAATGTTGGGTTTATTAGTTTTGCTTCTACAAATTCATCAAATAGTTCAGCTTGGATATAACCTAATGTCCAATTTTCATCTACTTTTATATTTCTCTCTTTTAGATAATTTAGAGCTTTTTCTCTATTTGTTGCAATCTCTTTTGGTACTCCACCGATATTTACAATAGAATTAATCCATGATATTTTGGTAAAAGGTGTAGTAAAATCAATATCAAGCTCTCCATATTTGAGTTTTCTATTTAATTTTAGAGTATCAAATAGATAATCAAAAAGCTCTTCAGTTATATCCATAAGTTCTATATATGTTTTATATGCCCAATAGAACTCAATAGAGGTAAATTCAGGATTATGGGTAGCATCAATTCCTTCATTTCTAAAGTTACGATTAATTTCAAATACTGCTTCCATTCCACCTACTATTAATCTTTTGAGATATAGTTCAGGTGCAACTCTTAGGTATCTATCAACACCTAAAGCATTGTGATGAGTAATAAATGGTTTTGCATTAGCTCCACCTGGAATTGGGTGCATCATTGGGGTTTCTACTTCTAAAAAGCCTTTATCTTCAAAAAATCTTCTAATAGCAGATACAATTTTAGAGCGAAGAATAAACCTTTCTCTAACAGTAGAGTCCATAATCATATCTAGGTATCTTTGGCGATATTTTATTTCAGTATCTTGGATACCATGAAATTTTTCAGGTAGTGGCAAAATAGCTTTTGTGACTAGATTTACTTCCAAGCAGTGTAGAGTTAACTCTCCTGTACCTGTTATAAAAGGATAACCTTTGACCTCTACAATATCTCCTACTTCAAAGAGTCTTTTGACTACTTCATTATAATATCCATCTGGTAAATCATCACGATTAAAATATATCTGTACTAAGCCATCACTATCTTCTATTTTTGCAAATGATGCTTTTCCCATTATTCTAATAAACTTTAAACGACCTGTTAGAGTATATCTCTTTGTCTCATCTTTTTTTTCTTCTGTATCAAAAAGATATTCACACTCTTTTAAAAATTGTGATGATGGTGTTCCTTTTTTTATCTGATTTTGATAAGGATTAATCCCTTTTTCTTTTAATGTTTCTGTTTTTTTTATTCTCTCTTGAATATATTGATTGTCAAATATCAAGCTCTCTCCTAGATGTAAAATAGTTTACTGTTTTATTTATTTTTTTTTGATTGACAAGATTTACAGATACCAATTATTTTCATAGTATGGTCACGCATCTGAAAATTAAATTTTTTTGCAATCTCTTCTTGTTGTTTTTCGATAGTTTCATCAAAAAATTCCTCTATACCTCCACATATCATACATACCAAATGGTCATGATGTTTAGTAAGCCCAAACTCATATTTTTTGCCTTGTACTCCAAAAGATATAGAACTAACTATACCAGACTCTTCCAATAATATTAGAGTCCTATATACAGTTGCAATTCCTAAAGTAACATTAGGATAATTTTTTTTGATTAAATTATATATATCTTCAGGGGTAAAATGCCCCTTATTATTATATATTATTTCTAAAATAAGCTCTCTTTGTTTTGTATATTTAAGAGCATTTGATTTTAATAATTTTTTAAAATTGGTAAGTACTTCTTCATAACTTACTATTTGATTTGACATTTTTTACTCTTGAATATTTTGAATAAAATTATTGTTCTCTATAGGGAAATCACTTAAATTTATGTCACTATTTTTTGTATTCTTACTCTTTTTTGTTTTTTCATTATTTAATAATTGATTGCCTATTTCACTTAAAACAGGAAAGAGTTGACTATTTTCATAATGTTTTGAGAATTTTTCAGATAAAAAATCAGATTTTTCTATACCTACAACAATAATTGCAAATATGGCAATATATTTAGCTATACTTAACAAATAACCCAAAATTCTACTAAAAAATCCTATCTCATCTGATGATAATGTTTCAAGTATGGATGATACCATAGTAAAAACTAACCAAATAGCTAAAAGTGTAGCTATAAAACCTACCAATTTAAGAGAAGGTTCATTTAGGTGGTATATATTATCACTAATAAGTTTGCCTACTTGTGTATTAACTCTTGAAGCTAATGCTATACCACCAACAAGTCCAAATAGATTAAAAAGCTCTTTTGCAAATCCATTAATCATACCTTTTAGACTCAAGAATAGTATTAATCCAACTATTACAATATCAAATGTTTCAAATTCCATAACCTATTATGCCTTAGAGTGATTTTGACAAAATTATATCCTAAGTTATATAGATATTAGTTTATGTTAAGTATCTATCTGAAATTAATTTTTGTTTTTAATTCATCTGGTTTATTAGCATATTGAATTGCTGTCTCTTTGCTAACTATACCATTTTTAACTAGTTTTTCTAGTACTTGTGTTTGGGTTTGCATTCCTGTTTCTCCTTGACCTAGTTGCATTTGAGAGTATAATTGGTGTACTTTATCTTCTCTAATTAGATTTGCCATTGCATGGTTAGTTATCATTATTTCTGGTGCAGCAACTCTTCCTCCTTTTGCTTTTGGTAGTAGTACTTGGGATATAACAGCAACTAATGAGGTTGAAATCATAGCTCTAATTTGTCCTTGTTCATCTCCACTAAATACATCAATAATACGATTGATAGTTCCTGGTGCTGAATTGGTATGCAAAGTTCCAAAAACCAAGTGACCAGTTTCAGCTGCTGTTAGTGCTGCTTCAATTGTCTCTTTGTCTCTCATCTCACCTATTAGTATAATATCAGGGTCTTGACGCATAGCATATTTCAGTGCTGTAGCAAAACTTTTGGTATCACTTCCTGTTTCTCTATGAGAAAAAACACTTTTTTTATTTTGATGAATAAATTCCACTGGGTCTTCAACAGTAATTATATGTTTATGTTCAGTTATATTTATCTCATTTAGCATAGCTGCTAAAGTGGTTGATTTACCAGAACCTGTGGGTCCAGTTACCAAAATTAGACCTTTTTCTCTTTTGACAAGTTTTTTATATATTTGTGGTGCATCTAAATCATCAAGAGATGGAATTTGAGTAGGGATAATTCTAAATGCTGCGGCAATATCTCCCATAGTTCTATAATAATTTGCTCTAAATCTACCAACACCTGGTAAAAGTAGAGCAAAATCGAGTTCTAACTCTTCTTCAAACATTTTTTTCTGTTTTTCTGTAAGAAGAGCATATGTCATCTCTTCTATATCTTCACCTGTTAAAACAGGTAGATTGACAGCTTTTAAAGTTCCGTCTATTCTAATTTGAGGTTCAGACCGACTAACTAAATGTAAATCAGAAGCTCCATGAGAGACCACACTTTGAAGTAGTTTTTTTATATCAATAGCCATAAGAAATTATCCTTTTATTAAAAAAATATCAGTTTCTTATTTTACTATTAAATTATTAAACTATTCTATAATTTTAGGAACAATAAAGAAATCATCTTCTGCATGTGGTGCATGTGAGAGTATATCTTTTGCTATTTGTGGATTTGGGTTTGGTATATCTTCTCGCATAGGTGTTCCACCTGATAGAGTAGAAAAATAAGCATCAAGATTTGATGTATCTAGTTCATTTAAATTTTCTACAAATTCTACTATTTCTGTAAGCTGTTTTGATAACTCTTCTTTTTTTTTGTCATCTATTTTTAGCATTGATAATTTTTCAAGATTTTCTAATACTTTGTTATCTATAGTCACACTATTCCTTTTATTTTCAATCTTTTTATAGGTAGCATTATATATTAAAAGAGATTAAGATAGTATGGTGTCAATAAATTAAAAATAGGAGTTAAATATGATGCAACAGTTAGATATGAGTTCACAAGAATTTTTAACTGAATTAGAAAAAACTAAAAAATTTACAGATAGAGTTTGTAAACAGTTTGGTTGGGAATATCATCCAATGGAAGATGTTAATGAAGGCGTTCAATTGGGTTTAACTAGACATAAAATGTTATATGGTAAAAGATTTTGCCCATGTTATATGGTAGAACCTGATGAAAACAGACCAGGCAAATATAAGAGTGCAGATAATAGAGTTTGTCCTTGCCCACAAGCAATTAATGAAGAGGTACCAAATGAGGGTAAATGTCATTGTGGTATTTTTTGTACTCCTGAATATGTAAAAGCAAATAGTTAATAGATGTGAATAAATTCGCATCTATTTTTTTATATTTAGTACTCTATCTGATTGTTGAAATATATTTTCTACTCTCTCTTGCCATAATTTACCAAATTCAATTTTTTCTTCTTTTGTAGCAACTCCTTGCATAAGTTTCATCATTAACTCTTGTTGTTTTGGATTACCTTTGATTTCACTAGAATTATAACTAATCTCTACACTTTTTTGATTATCTAATCTTGTAAATTTTATTTGACTATCTATATCACTATTAAAGTGCATTAAATTATTTCTTGCAAATTTACCATTTAATCCTTTGAAACCTGATAATTCTGTAGCACCTGTTATTTGAGTTATTACATTTGAAATAACACCTGTTACTCCCTCTTTTATATCATTTTTAATTGATACTTCTATATTTCCTCTAATAGGTAACTCATCTGGGTATAGCTCTTTGAGTGCTGTAATTGTAACAAGATATGCACCAGCTACTGTTGGACAGCTATGTCCTGCACTTTTGACTATATCCAAATATGTAAACTCTATTATTCCATCTTCAAAAGTTCCTAAAAAATCAGATAAAGGGTCTTGTAAAGTAACAGTTGGTATTTTATTAAAAAAAGTTGGATATTTCATTTATTTTGTCCTAAATAGTTTTATTTTGCTATATTATAATCAAATATATATTAAATAGGTTGATTAATATCAATGTTATATTGATTTATGTCAACTGAATAAAATATTATTTATGATATTGTTTTGTTGAGGTTATGTGTTTCATAACTGAATACTATAAAAATTTAAAAACTATTTAATTTCTTAAAGTAGTTTTTAAAAACTCTCATAGGAGGAGAAACGAATGGCTTTGAACAGAAGAGATTTTCTAAAAAGTGCAGCGGCAGCATCAGCTGCGAGTGCAGTAGGAATTGCTGTTCCAACTAGTCTGGAAGCAGCATCAAATGATGCTCAGAAAGATTGGAGATGGGATAAAGCGGCGTGTAGATTTTGTGGTACTGGATGTGGTATCATGTTGGCAACTAAAAATGGGAAAATAGTTGCAGTAAAAGGTGACCCAGCAGCACCTGTAAATAGAGGGCTTAACTGTATTAAGGGTTATTTTAATGCCAAAATTATGTATGGGGCAGATAGACTTAAAACTCCATTGCTAAGAATGAATGATAAAGGTGAATTTGATAAACATGGTAAATTTAAACCTGTATCTTGGCAAAGAGCTTTTGATGAGATGGAAAAACATGCTAAAAAAGCATTAAAAGAGAGTGGACCAGAGGGTGTAGCTGTATTTGCATCAGGTCAATATACAGTAATGGAAGGTTATGCAGCACAAAAAATGATGAAAGCTGGTTTCCGTTCAAATGCAATTGACCCAAATGCTAGACACTGTATGGCTTCAGCTGTTGTTGGTTTCTATCAAACATTTGGTATAGATGAACCATCTGGATGTTATGATGATATTGAAATTACTGATACTATTGTAACTTGGGGTTCAAATATGGCAGAGATGCACCCAATTTTATGGTCAAGAGTATCTGATAGAAAGTTATCAAATCCTGATAAAGTAAAAATTGTAAATATTCAAACTTATACACATAGAACTTGTGATATTGGTGATATTAATATTATTTTCTCTCCAAGCACAGACCTTGCTATTTGGAATTATTTAGCAAGAGAAATAGTATTTAGAGATAAAAAAGGTGGTGGTAAAGAGGATATTATTGATTGGGATTTTGTTAATGAAAATCTTGTTTTTACGGCGGGTCCTGTAAATATTGGTTATGGTATGAGAAGAAAAGGTGAAAAATCTCTAACTCCAGTTAGACCTGATGGTAGTGCTGGAAAATATGATGCAAAAGAGATGCAAACTATTTCTAAAGAGATGGAGAAAAAAGTTTCAGCAAAAGAGGCACCATCACTTGCACCTTATGGGTACAAAGAAGGTGATTTGATGAAAAATACTCCAGGTACTCTTAAACACTGGAAAATTAGTTTTGAAGACTACAAAAAATCTCTTGAACCATTTACACTTGATTATGTGGCAAAAATTGCTAAAGGTGACCCAAATGAATCTATTGATTCTTTCAAGAAAAAACTTCAAGCATTAGCTGAACTTTATATTGAAAAAGGAAGAAAAGTTGTATCTTTTTGGACAATGGGTATGAACCAACACACAAGAGGTACTTGGGTAAATACACTTAGTTATAATGTTCACTTTATGCTTAACAAACAAGCTCTTCCTGGAAATGGTGCATTTTCACTAACAGGTCAGCCAAGTGCTTGTGGTACTGCTAGAGAGGTTGGTACATTCTGTCACAGACTTCCTGCTGATATGATGGTTAAAAATCCTAAACATAGAGCAAAAGCAGAAAAAGTGTGGGGAATTCCAGCGGGCACTTTAAATCCAGTAGGTAATCAGCATATTATGAAAATCCATAGAGATATAGAAGATGGAGTTGTTAAGTTTGCATGGGTAAATGTATGTAATGCTTATCAAGATAGTGCAAGTGCAAAACATTGGATTAAAGCAGCTAGAGAGATGGATAACTTTATTGTAACAAGTGATGGTTACCCTGGAATTAGTGCTAAAGTATCTGACCTTGTTTTACCATCTGCTATGATATATGAAAAATGGGGTGCATATGGAAATGCTGAAAGAAGAACACAACATTGGAGACAACAAGTATTACCAGTAGGTGATGCTATGAGTGATACATGGCAATGGATTGAGTTCTCTAAAAGATTTACAGTTAAAGACCTTTGGGGTGAATATACACTTAGAAATGGTAAAAAGCTTCCAAATGTAATTGCTGATGCTAAAAAAATGGGATATAAAGAAGATACAACTATGTATGAAATCCTATTTGCAAATGATAGAGCTAAAAAATATAAAATTGATTTAAATAAATTCCCTCAAAAAGGTTTTGATAACTCTGAGTGTATTGGAGATAGTCGAAATGTAGTAGGAAGTGATGGTAAAGTATTCAAAGGTTATGGATTTATGATTCATGAGTATCTATTTGAAGAGTATGCGTCATTTGGTAGAGGTCATGGACATGATTTAGCTCCTTTTGTAGTTTATCATAAAGTTAGAGGACTTAAGTGGCCTGTTGTTGATGGTAAAGAGACACAATGGAGATTTAATGTCAAATATGATCCATATGCAGCAAAAGCTGTTAAAGAGAGTGGAAGTAAATCAACTCATGCGTTTTATGGTCCACTTGCTAAGAAAATTTTACAAGGTAACTTAACTGGTCCAGATAAAAAATTAGGTAAGTATGCATTACCAAATAAAGCTAAAATATTTGCTAGACCATATATGGATCCACCAGAAATGCCAGATAGTACTTATGATACATGGTTATGTACAGGTAGAGTTCTTGAGCATTGGCATAGTGGTACAATGACAATGAGAGTTCCAGAACTATTCCGTGCAGTTCCTGAGGCATTATGCTATATGAATCCAAAAGATGCAAAAGCAAAAGGTGTTAAGAGAGGTGAACTTGTATGGGTTGAATCTAGAAGAGGTAAGGTAAAAGCTAGAGTTGAGACAAGAGGAAGAAATAGACCACCACAAGGATTGGTATTTGTTCCATGGTTTGATGAAAAAGTATTTATCAATAAAGTATGTCTTGATGCTACTTGTCCAATGTCTAAACAGACAGACTACAAGAAGTGTGCAGTTAAAATAACAAAGGCTTAATTAGATGAAAAACTCCGACAACAACAGACGAAAGTTTATGGCAACGACTCTTCAAAGCGTAGGTCTTACAGCTCTTGGTGGATTGTTGTGGAGTGGTTATAGTGATGAGGTAAAAGCATCACCATTAGTACTCCGACCACCTGGTGCATTACCAGAAGATGATTTTCTAAAAGCATGTATCAAGTGTGGTTTATGTGCTGAAGCATGTGTAAATCGTGATAGTAATAAAAATAAAGATGGAACCAAAAGAGCAGGAACTTTAAAAATGGCAAAAGGTGGTGACCATAAAATGATTGGTACACCATTTTTTATTCCGACAGAAGTTCCATGTTATATGTGTGATGATATTCCTTGTGTACCAGTTTGTCCATCTGAAGCTTTAGATATGAAAAGTCTTTTAAATGAGAAAAAAGAGTTGGATATAAATAAAGCTAGAATGGGTTTAGCAGTTGTTCACAAAGAGTCTTGTATCGCTTTTTGGGGAATACAGTGTGATGCTTGTTATCGTGCTTGTCCTCTTCAAGGTGAAGCTCTTACTATTGAACATCAAAAGAATGAAAGAACAGGAAAACATGCATTTTTGCTTCCTATAGTTCATTCTGATGTTTGTACAGGTTGTGGTCTTTGTGAAAAAGCATGTGTAACAGAAAAACCAGCTATATTTGTTTTACCTATAGAGTATTCTACAGGAAGAGCAGGTGACCATTATGTTAAAGGCTGGGATAAAAAAGATCAACAAAGAGTAAAAAATGCTAAAGAGATACATACAAAAGATGAGAGAAGCGAAAAAGAGGCAACTGATTATCTTAATATGGGGGTAGATTATTAATGAAAAATATTAAATATCTATTTCTCAGAAGAGTTACTCAAGTTACGCTTTTAGTTCTCTATTTTGGAGCAAATGCTTATGGTTGGCATATATTAGAAGGGACTTTTGGTTCCTCTAAACTTTTTGGTTTTATACCATTAGCCGATCCATATACAGCTATTCAAGTATTAGCAACTGGTTTTGTATTGGGTGCTGATGTTTTAGTAGGTGCTTTAATTATTACTCTATTTTATATGGTAATTGGAGGAAGAGCTTTTTGTAGTTGGGTTTGTCCTATAAATTTAGTAACAGACCTTGCTAATTGGCTAAGACGCAAATTAAATCTTGATAAACAAGAGGTAAACTATCGTTTTATAAAAAGAAAAGCTAGATACTGGATAATGGTTCTTGGTATTATTGTTTCTGCTGTAGTAGGTGTTGCTGCTTTTGAAGTACTAAGTCCTATTACTATTATGCAAAGAGGTATTATCTTTGGATTTGGTGCTGGTATTTCTGTTGTTATTGCGATATTTCTTTTTGATTTATTTGGAGTTAAAAATGGTTGGTGTGGACATCTTTGTCCTTTAGGTGCAGCATATTCATTAATTGGTAAAAACAGTATAATACGAGTTGACCATAATCATGAAAATTGCACAAATTGTATGAAATGCAAGATTGTATGTCCTGAAAATCATGTATTACATATGATAAACAAAAAGAGTATAATGGTTACAGATGCAGAGTGTACTAATTGTGGTCGCTGTATTGATGTCTGTGATGATGATGCTTTAAAATTTAGTATTCGTTCTTTTATAAAAAATAAAAAATAATTTTTTATAAAGTTCAATATATTAGGTGAACTTTACACCTTGAAATAGATAAAGATAAGGAGAAAAAATGATTAAAGTATTAAAAGTGTTAACACTGGGTTCACTACTTGCATCATCTGCACTTTATGCAGCTAATACAACAGCATGTGTAGGTTGTCACGGTGCAGATTTTGAAAAAAAGGCAATGGGTAAATCAAAAATTGTAAAAGATATGTCCAAAGAGGATATTGTTAAGGCACTAAAAGGGTATAAAGATGGCTCTTATGGTGGTGCAATGAAAGGCATTATGAAAGGTCAAGTAGCTAATTTATCAGATGCTGATATGGTTTCTATTGCAGATTCTATAAAAGGTACAAATAAAGCTGAAGCTAAAGTTAATGCTGTAGAAAAAAAAGAAGCACAAAAAGCTGTAGCTGAAGTATCAAAATTTCAAAAAGAAGCAACAACTGATGAGGCTAAAAAAATTGAGAATATCAATGCCGATGTTGACAATAAAGCAAGATTAGCAAAAGAAGATTTAGGTAATAAAAAAGTAATTACAGAAGAGGCATTAGGACTTAGAAAAACTGATTTATATTCAGAAGATGCTAAAACTGAAGGTATAAAAGCAGATTATAATAGACCAGCACCAGGGAAAGCTCCTGTATTTCAAAGAGCTTATCTCAATGCTCCACCAATGATTCCTCATTCAGTAGAGGGGCTTTTACCTATTACTCAAAATAATAATCAATGTTTAGGGTGTCATATGCCAAATGTTGCAAAGAGCGTAGGTGCTACACCAATTCCTCCAAGTCACTTTACAAACTATAGACCTACCACTACTCTTAAAAATGGAGAGTTAATAAAAGAAGGTAAAAAAGTTGGTATTCAAAAAGGTGATGCGATTGGAAATACAGGTGATATAAAATTAGCTAAACCTAAAAAACTTAATCATTTATATGAAGGTAGATTTAATTGTACTCAATGTCATGCACCACAAGCAAATGTTAAGCCTATTGTAGGAAATACTTTTGAACCAGATTTTAAAGGTAATGATAAAATGAAAAGTCATTCAAGTTTAGCAGATGCTATGAATGAAGGTGTAGATATAAAATAATGGCAAATAGAAGAGAATTTTTTAAATCTTTTACTAAACCATTAAATAAAAATCAAGAGGAGGAACTCCTCTTGGTTCGTCCTCCATATGGTAAAGATGAATCTACTTTTCAGAGTAAGTGTCCAAGTTGTGAAAGTAAGGCTTGTGCTACTTTTTGTGATGAGAAGATAATTATTATATTAGAAGATGGTACACCCTCATTGGATTTTTCTAAAAATGGTTGCACATTTTGTGATGAGTGTGCCAATGTTTGTATGGATAATGTTTTATCTTTAAATAATATTCATACTACTGAAAAAATTAATGCTATATTTCGTATTGATTTTAATAAGTGTATTGCTCATGAGGGAGTGGTGTGTTCTTCTTGCAAAGAGCCTTGTATTGATGATGCTATTTTATTTAATGGTATGTTTAATCCTATTATAGATGAAGATAGATGTACGGGATGTGGATTTTGTATATCAAGGTGTCCAACAGGGGCTATTGATTATAGAGTATTTGAAATCAAGGAGAAACAAGAGTGAATTTAGAAAAAAAATATCCTAAACTTTTTGAGAAGTTAGAGGATAAAGATGTAGAACTAAG
>Ga0256828_1001222_pt1 | contig 16227 bp, 17 predicted proteins | sample CV88metaG_FD_185993 | JGI IMG/M metagenome (GOLD analysis project Ga0256828, IMG submission 185993) | Hydrothermal vent microbial communities from East Pacific Rise, Pacific Ocean - CV88 | ecosystem: Environmental > Aquatic > Marine > Hydrothermal vents | place: Pacific Ocean: East Pacific Rise...
AGGAATTCAGGTTTTAGGCTAGATAGGAAAGAGCCTTCATAGTCTTGAATAATATCGCCTTGAAGTTTTTCATTTGTTTTTAAGTCTTTTATTATCATATATTTAGATTTTTCTACTTCAAAAATAGTTTCAGATTTATTTGACACATCAATTATTATTTCATACATACATTTTTTAGTTAGAGGATTAAAGTGAAACATCCACAAATAAGGTTTATTTTGATAATAAAATTTTATAACTACAATCGTATTTCTACGATTTGTAAATTTACATTTTAATTCTTTAGCCTCCCAGTTTCTATCTTTTAACCATCCTGAAATATTTCCTTTCATCTGTTGCGAGATAAAATCAATAGCTTGTAAAATAGTAGACTTACCTGCACTATTAAGTCCAATTAAACAAGTAAACTTTGAAAAATCTAATACAAAATCATCTAAAGATTTAAAACTATAAATTTTACAGCTACGAAGCTCTATCAACTAAAACACCTTATATATAAATTTTTTCGAGTATATCCAAAGTTGCATAAAAAAACTATTTATCATAATCCACAACTCTCCCTTCTAACCTATTAATCCTAAAGCTTTTAGCAATTCCTGTAGCTGTTAGATAGGCTCTTTTGGGAACTCCTAAGGGCATGGTAGCAGGTATTCCCATATTAGTTTTGGTTTTAAATAGATTAGATTTAGGAAAAGTGGGTTCGGTACATCCAAAACATGGAGTTCCTACAATAGTCTTTGAACTAGTATCATTCCATAAAATTTTATTGCAACTCCCTTTTGTGTATGGGGCTTGACAACCATTTTCGTAAAACAAACACCCCTCTTTGAGTCCAAAACCTTTGGTGTCTACTTTCCATTCAAAATACTCATTTCTACTACAGCCTGTATGAACAGTAATCCCATATAGCTCTTGGGGTCTATGTAACTCATCTATAATAATCTTTTTATTTTTTGCTAACATCATTAGAACAAAAGAGAGCCATTTTGGGTGAATCGGACAAGCAGGAAGAGAGATAAGTTTTGAATGATATAGCTCATAACGCTTAGTTTTTTCATGGATATCAAAAGCAAAACCTGTAATATTAGTGGGGTCTGCTTCTTTAAAAATACCTCCAAAAGTAGCACAAGTTCCTACAGTGATAATATGTTTTGATTTTTGAGCATAATACTCTATTATTTCAGATACTTCGATATTATATTTTTTTAATCCACACTCTTTAAACGAACCCTCCAAAACTAAAATATCACACTCAACACGCTTTTTAAAAACATCTTCAAGGGTACAATCTGTCTCTAAAATAGGGTGATGTATCAATTCAAAATATGAGAGGATAGAGAATAAATCGGGATGATTAAAAAAAGAGTGAGCATTACCATTACAAGTAATGCTTTGAAGCCAAAGAAGTTTAGGCTTATTCACTCTAAGCCTTTAGAGCATAGTATATGTTTCGTGATATATCCTCCACATAAAACTCTATATCATTTGGTAAAACATCTTCTCCTTTGAGAAAAACCATTCCACCAAGATAACCCATAAAGAGACCAAAGGCTGAGAAGAAGTCTTGGTTTCGTAATGAACCTGACTCTACCCCGTCATCAAAGAAAATCATAATCTCGGTAATAAATCCACTCACACAAATCATACCCTCGCAACCATCATTAAAGACTTCACGATTGGATAGATAGACACGAAGAAAGTACTCTATCATCTCAGGCTTCTCTTTTGCCATACGAAAATAGAGTTCAACTATCTTTTGCACCTTCTCTTCTGTGGAAACAGTTAAACCGTTCACCTCTCTTATCTCTTCTCCTAGAATATCTGAGGTATATTTGATAATCTCTTTTGCCAAGACATCTTTTGATGAAAAATAGTTATAAAGGTTTCCTACACTCATATGTAATGCCTTGGCAATATCAGGAATAGTAGTTCTATAGAAACCATTTTTTGAAAAAAGTTGTAGAGCTATTTGAATAATTGATTCACGTTTTGAAGCTTTTTTGTCAGCTATTTTCAAAAATATCCTTTTTCTCTTGATAGTCTATTTGAAAATAAACTTTGCAGCCATTCCCATTATATCATCTATCATAGAACCATCATGGTCTTGGTCAATCAAATTACTTAAGATACTATCTAAGCCTGAACTTCTCTTTTGCTCTTGAAATTCATTAACCACAGGAGCTGTTTTTTTTGTTAATGCTCCAATAATCATAGGAGCTAACATTGGGAGGATACTTTTGATGATAGAGCTACTTACACCAGTCTCTTTTTCAACATGTTTTGCAACTTCACGAGAGTTCTCTTTTGAACCTGTTAAACTAGATAAGATATCATTTCCCATCTCGGTAAAGTTGGGATTTTTCATATCTTGCTCTTCTGGTTTATCTAAAATATCTGAATATTTAGAATCCTCTATATGTTTTAGTAAACCTCCTGAGTCTTTATCACTTTGAAGATTGCTTTTTGCACCACCCATCAAGATAGGTGCTAACTTACTAATAATAGAACCTGCATCAGAAATATCAATCCCCACCTGCTTCGCAATAGTATTTGCAATAGCAGGGTTGTTTATAATCATATCTAGTAAACCAGCCATTTTTTATCCTTTTTTATTAAAATAAATTTATTATAGCTAAATAAAATTATAAATAAGAACAACAGTAATCAGTAATACTCCTAACTTTTATCTCAAATTTACTATTTGCAGGAACATTAAAACTTTCACCAGCACCAATTGTAATCCACTCATCACTATTAGGAAGTTTAACTTCAACATCTCCTGCCGTTATCTCCATAAGTTCAGCCTTTTCTGTACCAAACTCATACTCACCAACCTGCATATAACCTAGAGTCTTTTTAGTCCCATCAGCAAAATGGATAGTTCTACTTGTTACTGCTCCATCAAAATAGCTGTTACCTGCAATATCTACTGTTACATTTTCAAAACTCATTTTAGCTTCCTTTTTTATAATTATTTATCACCCATAATTCTTACTTCTGAAGGAGTTGCTACCTCTGTTCTAACTTTTGCAGGAGTAGCTATCTCTGTTCTTACTTTAGCAGGTTTAGAAATCATTAATATTTTTTTTTTAAAGCCTCAAATTCAGCTTTCACTTTTGCCAATTCAGCTTTAAGTGTTTCAATACTCTCACTAGAGCTACTATCAGTTTTAACAGGAGTGGTTTTTACCTCTTTAGTCTCCTCTTTTTTCTCAACTACAGCTACAGGTTTTTCTACCTTAGCAACCTCTTTTACTTTTGGAGTTTCTACTTTAGACTCTTTCTTTTCAGATTTTTCAACTCTCTTTTCAGGGGCTTTAGCAGACTCTTGTTCCTCTTTTTTAAATCCTAATTCACCTAATGCTTTCTCAACATTAGCAGAAACCTCTTTCATAAACTTAAGTTTTTTCTCATCTTTGATACCTGTACTACTTATCCAGTTATCAACAGTTGCGTAACCTACATGAAGCTCATTTTTTCCTTTTGGAATATAGAAATATACTGAACATGGTGCAAATACACCTGCTTGTGGTTCACCATCATTAAATACGGAGTTAGAGAAACCAAAGTGACAAAGAGATGAAACCCAATAAGCATCATACTTATCAAACTCTAACTCCAAATCACTATACTCAAATTTCAAATCTAAAAATCCTGCAATAATAAACTCTTTTTTTGCAAAAAGCCCATCATGTTTCATAATAAAATCTTCTACAAACTCCTCTATATCATCAGGTTCATCAAATTTCATTACCATTTTTAGAAGAGGTTGAACAGGTAGAGCTTTATCAAAAGTTAACTTTTTCTCCTCTGTTGGTTTCATTGAATCTAATACAAGCTTATCAAGTTTTGAAACCATATCTTTAAACTTTTTTCTGTTGGCTTCATCTTTTTCACCAATAATATTTAGCATAGTATCAGAATCAAGATGTCCATACCATGTAGTATCTCCACCATCTTTTGCAAGTTTTTTATATGCCAATAGATTAAAAGGTGCATATGCTCCAAAATCTGGATTTGCTAAGATAAGCTCTCGTATACTCTCTTTATCTACTACTGGGTAGAAGTTTAAAAGGTCAAGATTTTTCTGCTTATATTTATTGTAATAGTGCGTTTCAATATGCTCATTTTTCCCAACGGCATCATAACCTATAGAGCCAAGCTTCTCTACCATTGCACCTAACTCTTTATCTGGTTGACCTTTTGTACCATGCAAATCAACCAAAGTAGCACTATATGATAGTGTTGCACCTAACATTAATGATGCAACTATTTTTGAAATCTCTCTAAAACTCATTATTTATCCTTTTTACTTATTCATCTAAAGCTTCAACTTCTTCAACCATTTTTTGAAGATGTTTACCCATTTGACCCTCAAAAGCATCCCACTCTTGGAAATCTTTCATCTTCTCAACAACTTGTGGTTTTATCTCATAAGCTTCCATATCTTCATCTAATGCTGTTTTTGCACCCTCTTCAAGAAGTTTCATGTACTTAATAAATGGGTCAAGTGTTTCGTGCATTTTCCCTGGAGCTCCATGTCCTGGAACATATAAGTTAAGCTCTGGAGCTTTTTCTATATCTTCAAGAAGTTTAATATTTCCTAAGATACTAGATGAACCATCAAATCCACCTAAACGACTTTTCATAAGATTATCCCCTAAAAATAGTGTTTTACTATTAACATGAAGGATTAGAATATCTGTATCGGTATGAGCTCTTTTTGGATGATGAATTAAAAATGTCTGACCATCAATCTCTAGTTTATCACCATTTTTTAAAGCTAAAGTTGGATATTGAAACTCTTTTGTACCCTTAAGATTTTTTGAGAGTCTATCTAAAATTCCATACCATTTATCTGCTTCTCCAGCTTTTGATACATCAATCATGTGTTGAAGTGCATAGATTTTTACATTAGGATACTTCTCTGCCATCGTTTTGTTTGCAAACCAGTGGTCTCCATGTTTATGAGTATCAATAATAGCGATAATAGGTTTTTTGCTAACCTTTTCAACTTCTGCTAAAATCTTTTTACCAACATTGTAGTTTCCACCTGGGTCAATCATAATAAGACCATGCTCTGACTCTATAATCGCAGGGTTATTCATAAATCCTTCATTCTCTACATTTGGCTCCATTGGAGGTCCAGGCAATATGTATAGATTATCTGCATATTTTTTGAACTCAAAGTTCCCAAGTTTTCCCAATGTGAATGCGTTTGCAGAGATGCTCAATGCACCTATAACAGCTAGTGACAACAGCGTTTTTTTCATTATATCTCCTTAGTTTTTTCTATAATTTTAATTGTTAGATATCTTGCATTTTTTGAAATTAGCGACTTTAGTCCCGAATAATACGAGGCTAAAGCAATCCATCTCCTAGTTCTCCAAGAACTCTATTGACGTTCAGTTAAGAACGCTACTCTTTATGGTTAAGTGACTCATCTTCAAACTCTTCAAAAGTTATTTTTTTGTAGGCTCTGCTACTAATATAACTCAATATAATTTCAAGTTTTTTGGGATTTCTGTAACCGATTGTGCTATAGACAAAAGAACCAGTTTTATCTATAAATGCAATTGTGGGGTATAAATCAACACCTAATTTCTTTAGAAATTCTCTATTTGTTCCATTATATCCCTGAAAAGATAGAGTCTCTTCATCGTCTCTGTTTATATCAATCAAGATAAAATTTTTATCAATTTTTTTAGATAAATTTTCATCTTCTAAATCAAAAAGCATCTTTTCACAAAATCCACAGCCATCTTTATGTAAAAAAAGCATAATGGATTTATCCGTTTTATTGGCATCAGATACTACATTATCTAACTCCAAATCAACAGCAAAAGTATACGTATAATTTAAAGTGAGAAAGATAAATACTTTTATAAAATAGCCCATTATCTTACTCATTGTTAAGTCTCCTATTCGTCGTCGTCTAACATCTCTAGTTCATCAAATGCATATCCAACATTACGAGCGTTAAGAAGGTCATACATCGCTTTGTCTTTAAACTCTTCTAATTTTACTCTATCTGTAATACCTGTTGCATCAACATCATCTTCCATTGCTTCTAAAACTCTCTTTTTCATAAGTGTAAAGTAGAGTTCTGTCTCATCCAATGCAGTTTTATCTGTAATGAGACCATGACCTGGAACAAGTGTATTCCACTCCATTCCTCTCATCATCTTAATAGCTTTTAGTTCACCCATAACCGCACCATCTCTATCCGAGTTTACACGTCCATTCATAACAAGGTCTCCACCAAATAGAACTTTACTTTTTGGCATATATACAAAGACATCATCAGCAGTGTGAGCTTTTACATCCATAGGTATAATATGAAAATCCTCTCCACCTAATGTAATAACCATCTCTTTTTTAGGTACAACATCTAATTTGATGATATGTGTTCCCTCGATTGCATTTGCAGGAAGAACTTTATACATTCTAGTCTTATCACCCTCTTTATAGTTCTCATTGATACTATTAGGTCCGATAAGTTGTGCGTTAAATGTTTTTTTATAAAAATCATTACCTAGCCAGTGGTCATCATGGTGGTGAGAGTTTACTACATATTTAACAGGTAAATCAGCTATCTTTTGCATTACAGCATAAGCCTGTTTAGCAAATTGATATGATGGTCCACTATCCATTAGGAAATAACCATCAGAAGTCTTAACATAACAACTATTCGCCATAAATCCAGCATTCTCTTTAGTAGGCTTATCTAAAGCTCCAAGAAAACACCATACATTATCAGCTACTTTTTTAGGAGATAGTTTATAGTCAAAAGGTGCGTTAGCCTCTGTTGAACTTGCAGTAGCAGTAGTTTTAGATACCTCTTTCCCTCCAAGTGACGATTTGATAATATCTCCCACAGATTTATCTTCGCCAATAGAAGAGAGTTTAAATGATGGTGTAGCTGTCTCTGTTTTAGCCTCAGTTGTTTTCTCTTTAACTACTATTGTTTTAGATGTAGATGTTGTCTCTTTCTCTTCACTCTTTATCTCTTTAGTAGTGGCAGGAGCTACAACAGTTGTTACAGTTGTTGTTGCAGATGTAAGTTTTCCACTTTTTATCTCTGCTAATAACTCTTTGATTATCTCTTTTTTGAGTGCTGCACGTTGTGCTAATTCAGAACGAATCTCAGCAACAAGCTCCTCTTTTAACTCATCAGTAGCAACTGCTTTTACATTTAATGATGGTTGAACTTTGCTATCTTCACTCTCTTGAGTATCACTATTAACAGTGACTACTTGATTCATAAGTTTACCTACTGGTTCACTATTATCTCTTTTATCTGTACCACAACCTACCAAAAGTAGTGATGCTGTTACAATTGACAAAATTGTCGTTTTTTTCATTCTTCTTCTCCTTATGTTTTAAATAGATTTTTAAATTTACTATTATAAACTTCTTCTATTCTACTTAAGTTTATAATAGTACATTTTGAAAACATAATAGTGAGTGTGGACAAAATGTCCACACAATTTTACTTAACGGCTTTCTCTTTAGTTTTAGTCTCACCTTTAAGGTCAGTCCAAGTTACTGAAATTTTATCACCTTTTTTACCCTTATATTTGAATTTGTAAAGAGGGTTTTTAGACATAAATCCACTTCCACTTAATTCATAAACTATTTTATCACCAACTTTTGCAACTACAGAAGTGATGAAGTTAGCCTCTTTTTTCTTTTTTTCACCCTCTTCAGGTCCAATATTTTGGTGTTTAGCCAATACTTTTACTTTTACGATTCCGTCTTTTTCTTTTGCTTTAACTTTCATCTATTTTCCTTTTGAAATTGAATTTTTTTAATTTTAATATCTATAATCTAATTAACACTAATGTAGTTTGATAAGAGGTGATTTAAATCAACCTCCACAACCACCTTTAGATACTTCAATTGGTAATACTTTTGAGTAGAACTTACCATCTTTACCTTCTACAATAGCAGTAATTTTTCCTGAACCCTTCATTTTCATAGTAATAGCATAATCAACAATTCCACCTTCTGGAACAGTCCATACAGCTACAGTTGAACGAGGGTTAGCATCTTGAAAAATTGCTACTGATTTAGCTTCAATATCAGATTTAACAACTACTGGAATTTTTCCACCATTTTCAGCAAGTTTTGGTGCTTTAATCTCTACACTTTTCTCTTCAGGTTTAATATCTCCATAAAGTGCTTTAATAGCATCTGCTGGTTTTTCAGCTTTCCATGCGTCTGGCTTCTCTTTTCTAAAATCCGTTGCATTTAATTTTGTCATTGGTGCTAGAGCTAATGCTGCTAAACCTAAACCTAAAAATTTTCTTCTGTTCATCATAAATTTCCTTTCAGTTGATGTGAATTGTGGAATCCCTATTGGTGTCAAGTAGATAATAACAAGTATTACGCTCCGATTCCTGAAGCTACTCTATCTAAACTTGACACGATTAATATTAAGTTTATTACAAAATTTTACTTAATCTTGTTGAGTCCACAGAAGTATATTTCAACTTTGTGGACTAATCGTGAGATATAAATACTATTTACTTTTTGAGTACATATACTCAATAACTTGCTTTAATTTATCATCACTAAGTGCAGTTCCACCTCTTGGAGGCATAGCACCACTACCTTTAATAGCTGTTGCTAAAACTTTATCCATACCTTTTTCCATAACTTTAGCCCAAGCACCTTTATTACCTAAATCAGGTGCACCAAGTTTGTCATTTCCATGACATACAGCACAGCTTTTTTCGTAATCTTCTTGACCTGGAGCTATAGTTGAATTATCTTTTTTAGGTAGGTCTCTAACTTCACTAAATGGAGGGTTTACATCTGTACGAGGGTCGCTAACAACAACAGCTTTTGCGTCATCATCTTTACAATCTTTCATACATCTAACACCAACTGCACCAATATTTTTACCATCAGACAAGAATGCTTTTACATTTTTAACACCATCTGGTCCATCAATGTTAGGGATAAAACCTTTCTCATTTGGCATTTTTATTTTTGTGAAATTTTCATTGCTAAGTTCAAACTCATCATCCATATCTTCACCATCAATTTGTATCTCATTGGTAGCTAAAAGATAAGCTGTAATTGCGTAAGTCTCATCCCAGCTTAAACTCTTTGGAGTTGCATAAGGCATTGCATCATGAATATACCATAAAAGAGTACTAGCTTGTGGCCAATATGTACCAATTGTTCTCTTTGGAGCATCTGTTTTACCAGGTGTTCTTTGATTTGTAAGAGAGGCTATATCTCCACCTGTTAGTGTTGGATAACCAACTCCACCAGCACCAAAGTCACCGTGACATACAGCACACTGCTCTTCAAAAAGTTCATCACCCTGCTCTACTGTACCTTTACCAACAGGCAAACCTTTACCATCTGGCATAATATCTGTATCCCAAGCTTTAAGTTCACCTTTAGTTGGTGTTCTACCGTGATTAATTGGGTCAACTTTTTGGTTATTTACACTGTATACTGTATATTTACCATCTTTTGTAGGGTAAGTCATACCACCATCAACAGCATCTTTTTTGCCATCAAAAGAGGCAAAAGCTGAGATTGAAGTTAACAGCAATGTCGCTACACTTAATGTGATAGTCTTATGAACGCATTTGAGCATTATGAACCTCCCCATTTGCTTTTACTTCCCAAGTGTTGATTGAGTTTCTATGATAAACACCCTCTACACCCATAATTTTTTTCTCTTGGTTTACAGTAGGTTGAACATCACCACTATCATCAACTGAACGACTCTCTAAGAGTAAATCTTTACCCTCATACTTATACATATAACTAAATCGTGTCCAAGCTTTTGGTAATACTAAACCTTTAAGTTTAGCCTCAACCCAGTTTTTACCACCATCAAATGATATATCAACATGAGTAATAGTACCTTTTCCACTCCATGCAAGACCCTGAATCTCTACCATATCACCTTTTTTAAGGTCAGTCCATGGTTTTTCAGGACAAGGAGAAGTAATAATTGAGTTTACCTCAAGAGGATAGAAGTGCTGAACTGCTTTACCACTTGGTAAAAGAGTAGTATATTTAGAAGTCTCCTCTTTACAATACCAAGGTTTATCTCCAAACTCTAATCTTTTTAGCCATTTAACAGATAAGTTTGCCTCCCAACCTGGAAGAAGAAGTCTGATTGGATAACCTTGCTCTTCTCTTAGAGCTTCACCATTCATAGCATAAACTATCATTGCATCATCCATAGCTTTTTCAGTAGGAATTGTTCGACTCATAGATGAACCATCTCCACCTTCAGCTAACATCCAAACAGCTTTTGGGTCAACACCTAAATCGGCAAGGATAGTTTTAAGTCTAACACCTGTCCACTCAGTACAACTCATCATACCTTTTACAAACTGTATTGAGTCAAATTGAGGAGATTTCCACTCTGCAGCACCATTAGATGGACACTCCAAGAAGTGAATAACACTCTCACTAGGATACTTTTTAAGCTCATCCATAGTTAATACGATAGGTTTTTCTAACATACCATGAATCATAAGTCTATGTTTAGTTGGGTCAATACTTGCTACACCATTATGAGTTCTAGTAAAGAAAAGTCCATTTGGAGTAATGATACCATCTAAATCCTGTAGAGGTGTAACAGAAATAGCAGCATGCATATCTCCTGCTGATGATAAGAGAGGAGTAGTCCTTCTTACTACATTATGCTCATATGGAGATGGTAATCCATAAGGGTTTTTATTGAGTTCATATCCCAATGATGTCGCCCATGGTTGCTCTTCCACAATAAACTCATCATCTTTTCCCTCTGCAAAAAGTTTTGCAGGTGAGAGTAGACTACTAGCCGCTATAGCACTAGCTGAATAGACAGCAGCTCTTTTGAAAAAATTTCTTCTACTAGATTGAGCCATCTCAATTTCAGAGAGCATATCTAAATCTTGAGTAGAAGTTTTATCACTTTTTTTCATTCGTCCTCCTTTTAAAATTTGGTATTTTCTACGAATACCGTCGGAACAAGCTGATTATAATGTAAAAATATTTCAAAAGTCAATATATTCCAATTATAGTTTATTTTACTTATTGAAGATAAAGAGCTTTTAATTCATTTATTTTGTTAAGAATATAGAAAGAGATAAGAAAAATTGATTCAATAGCACTATTTAGCTACTTATTTCCCTATTTTAGGAGAATAGAGAGCTGTTCTATAACTAAAATATAAGAGTATAATAAGTTTATTTTATAGTTACTGTGTGTACAAATGAAACAGATAAAACAACTTATTCTGTTTTTATATATTATATTCAATTGTTCTATTTATGGTTAGATTTATGGTTGAACATCTAAATATAATTGATGTTTTCCAAATTTAAAGAGTATTCTCTTGTCTACCATGCTTTTTGCTTTTAATCTTATTGTATTTTTATCTACAAAACTGATATCGAAAATTGAGGGGAATCTGAGATTTCCTAATGTATCTCTATTTGATAGTGGTGGAAAATAAAAAATTGCACTTTTCCCTTTCTTTATAATATAGTGATTTTTATTCTCTGTTACGGTATATAATGGAATATCAAAATTTCTAGTTTTAAAACTCCATTTTTTTATTTTTATAACTCCATCAGCCTCATAAGATGCTCGAACAGTATATTTACTATTCCAATCTAAACGTCTAAGAGGAAAAAGGGCAAATTCATACTTTTTTAATTTTCTATTTGGGTCAGTTTTATAATTATAAAAAATAGTATCTTTTATCTCCTCTCCATTGCCATCAAAAAGTTTAAAACTTAACATTTTTACGGATTTAAACCCTATTTCATTGAAACTCATACTAATAGGAAAACCACTAACACCATAATTTGGAAGTGGGTCAGGTATCTCCTCATAAAAAACAGGAATTACATCCTCTTGTCCATCATATGGATATACTACTGATTTTGAATTTTGATATTTATGAGCATATATAGCATCTAAAAAACTTTTTTTAGTAATATTACTTTTGGGATTTGCACAGATATCCTTTAATGGTTTTAAAACTTTTTTATTCTTAGAATTTATACATAAATCCTCTAACTTTTTACTACCCATATCATAAACAAAAGCTGTCTCTGCTCTATTTTTCAAGTTTTGAGCTACTCCTATACCAATCTCATCAATATGAAAATCTAAAAAACCAAAACGGTGATATATCGCAGCCATCAATCCATCAACAGACTCTTTATACGAGATATTATTACTAGATACATTCTCAATTATCATCGCTGTTTGATATCCAGTAGCAACACTACGATTAGAGCCATATTTTCCAGTATATCCACTTCTGTTTTCATCTTCATAGTGTCCAATTCTGTGATTTTGCATAAGATATTTTGCGTGATTTCTAGCAGCAGATAGTAGCTCTGTTCTACTATTTAGAGGAATAAGTCCTGCCCCTTTTCTAATCTTATTTAGATAATTAAGTGTACGTTTTTCTTCCAAATCTACATCTAAAAGTGCTATTTTTTTAGCAGTAACTCTATTGGGTGAGCTAGAAGAGGTATTTGCGACAGCATATATATACATGGAGAAGAGCGTCAATAGCCCTAAAATAGTTTGACGTATGTTTTGCTTATTCATAATATACCCCTCAAAATAAAATCTATATATAAAATTATATCAAGTTAATATTAAAAAAGAACAATAAAAATTATTTTTAAACAAATCATTTTCTACATTAGGGTTACTATTTATGTATTACTAAAGTGACTATTTTTCTATTAGCCAATTTTATGATTTTATATCATCTCCTCCATACCCAAAGTCCAAATAGCATAATCTCTATCTGTTATAACATTTGGTGTCTCTGTATAGTTTAATATTTTCTTATAGAAAAAACTAATAATCTTCTCTATATTTTCATCTGTTAATACCTTTGAGATACCACCTGTAAGAACTATGGAGTTTAGAATTTCTAACTTTAGAGTCACATAATCATGGTGACTTTTTGATACTTGATATAGAACCAAAAAGATAGCAAGTTGCATCAATACAACCGTTGCTTTGTCGCTATGCTCATCCAAAATATGCTCATTTACACCTAGATAATCAAGAAGCTCATATACAAACTCATTACTCTTTGCACCAAATACAAGACTTTCACGAGACTTAAATACACCTAGCTTTTTAAAAACTAATCTATCATAGCCACTGCTTGTCATTATATTTTTGTTATCTACCAAATCAGTACTATAATGAATATCTGTAGTAGCCCCACCCACATCTATTACTAAAAATGGGTCTGCAATATCAAAAAGAGTTCCTAGTTTTGGTAAAGCTTTATTGACAATATACGGAGTTGAGTATATCTGATTTGAAGTTATCTCATATAACTTTTTAATATCCTCTTTTCCTGTAATATCAGCTTGGTAGAGATTAGTCAAGTACTCTTTTAACTCATCCTCTTCTACCTGTAGCTTATCACCAATAATATTTTTTAGAACTATCAAATCCTCTATATTATCATGTAAAAAATTATGATTTTCACTATTTCCCACATATACAATATTTTGATACTTAACATCTTTTAGATACTCAATAAGCTTATCATCAAATTTAGATGCAACCCCATCAATACCACCAACAATAATCACAACATCTATTATATCTGTAGGTACAGTAGCCTCTTCTATAGTGGAGTATAGAATAGTATCTATAATATTAATACCTGAGTTAAAAGCGATATTTGTCGCATACTTTAGGCTAAAAAGAGTTGTTACTCCAATAATAAGTGTACTAAGCCCACCATTAGCAGAACTACAGATAGATACTTCATCTTTTTTGTAGTTTTCTAAAAGTGATGAACATTTGTTCTGTAAATCATCATAAATTGAGATATCAAAATCTCTAAAGTGCTGGTGTATCTCACCATTTGCATCTGTCTTAAAGTAGGTACTTCCTATGTCTATTTGTAGTTTGTTCATTAAATTTATAGCACATATATAGGTGCTATTTCCTTTCTTGAAAAGTGAGAGTGATTATAGCTAAAAAAGAAGAAAATATATAATCCTACTGCAATCTATATATCAGAGTTTGAAAATATTTAGTTTTTATATATTTTTTTATATTATAAAATACTTATTTTATTACTTGTTAGGACTTTAATGACCTTGATTTTTATTCCCACTTTTTAATAATTTACTTGTATGCATTGAAGCATTATCTAAGATAACAATAGTTATACAACACCTTAGCCAAAAAGTAAGCTAAAGTGCTTAATAAATCTAAAGAGCTTTCTCTATTTTTCATAGAGTATTAAAAATAAAAAAGTCTGTTTGAAGTTTTTTGAGTAACTCTAAAATTAGTGATGGAGATAAGAAAAGTTCTGAATCTTGATGATACATAATCGTCAAATCAAAATCTCTATGAGATATATATCGAATGAGGTCTTCATCTAAAGCTCCTGTACCCTCTATACATACTCCTTTTAGGTCAAACTCTTTTTTATAGTTTTCAAACTTCTGTTTTTGCTCTATTTTAAGTTTCTCATTAAACTCAATAATATCAGGTGTAATAATAGGAATAACATTTAGATAGTCTACTTGACTTGTCAAACTATCTAAAAGATAACGATAGTCATGTATCATTGTTATGCTACTTTGGCTAAAAATATGTTTACTCGCATGAACTATTGTCTTGCCATCCTCGCTAAAATCTAATGGTATAGCGATATTGTTATAATCTTCTGTACTATTTTTTATAATCCAAAAGCTATAAGGTGTCTTTTTAATTAAATTTTCACTTAATTCATGGTGGTAAGCCGTAATAAAAAGAATATTTTTTTCCTCTTTGGCATAATGTAATATCTGGTCTACAGTATCATCTTCATATACTAAAATAGAGTGTTTATCTTGGATATTTAACTCATGAAGATGCTCTTGAATTTTTGCTTTAACTAACTTTTTATCTAGTTCTTCATTATTTATCTGCTCTTCTGATAAAAAATAGTTAGGAGTATCAAATAGAGCCTCCTCTTGAACATATAAAATTTCAACCGTACTATCATGTTGAATTGAGAAATCAATCGCTTTTTTTAGTAAAATATCAATATTCTCAAAATTATTGAGTAAAACTACGGTTCTTTTAAATAGATGTTTCATTATTTTTCCTTATATTAAGTCTCTGTTTATGAGCGTATTTTAACATTTTTTGTTAGAGTAATGACTTTTTTATTTTTCCACTATCAATATCTCGAATATAATAGGCTCTTATACTAGAAGGGTACTTCTTTTTAATAAATTTATACACCTCTTTGTCTCTCTCTCCACTGTCTCCAAACAGCACCCATTGCATCTTTGGGTAGAGAGTAATTAGGTTCTCTATTTTATCTATTTTGTAAGCAAATTGGTCAAAGAGTGGGTCTTTGTTATCACCATGAATATGCTTTAAAATTGTAATGTGTTGGGGAAAATGGTTGTACTCTAAAAACTTCTCAATAGGAGTAAAAAGTTGTTCAGGTGAACCTGATATAAAGAAGAGCCTACTTGGTTTATTAGGAGGATTTTGAGACAAGATTTTTTTGAATCTCTTAACCATAGTAGGGATAACCTCTCTCTGTTTATAATTTTTCCAAAAGGTATTAAAGAAAAGCTCTACTTTTTTTGTGACATCCGAAAAAACTACTGTATCATCAATATCAGAGATAATTCCCACCAATTTTTTAGAGCCAATAATAGTTGCTTTGGCATGATGAATTTTCTTGTTATCTTTAATCTGTAAATTAACAAGTTTATAACCCATGGTAAGTTTTTTTACTGTTTTAATATTAAATCTAAAATATCCCTCATCATCCCCTTTGGTCTCAAACTTCTCATTGCCGATGGTCAAAAATATTTTTTTGTTCTTTAGCTCATCACTGTGAAAAAAATCAATCTTATTCCAAGCATTACTAAATCCACTATCTTTTTTACCCACCTCATCTCGCTTCTCTTTTATAACCGTTCGACCATGCACTATTAACTGATGTTCATTGCCATAAGCGTTATAGAGTTCAATATTATCACTTATAGGAGTAGCTTGACTGCTACACCCTATCAAAAGTATAAATGTTAATAATCTTACTATTGTCTGTCTCATTTTTTATCTTTTTCCTCTCTCTCCAACCTTTTATCCATAAACTCCGAGAGTCTACTCTCTTTTAAATGGTAATATAAAAAGGTAAAGACCACAACCACCAAAAGAACCACCCCACTTGTCACCAAAGATTGAGGTGAATGAA